>OJDV01000028.1_pt1 | contig 129876 bp, 130 predicted proteins | sample 1592911 | NCBI WGS metagenome assembly OJDV01 (sample SAMN05416860, study PRJEB24817) | seawater metagenome | isolation source: Sea water | place: Canada:Atlantic | collected 2013-11
AGCATAACCTTGCCAAGGTTAGGGTCGAGAGTTCGAATCTCTTCGCCCGCTCCAAATAAAATCAAAGGGCTGCGACATTAGTTGCAGCCCTTGGTTTTTCTATGCCCTAAAACAACGTTTCAAATTTACGTAAGCTCGGCCAACGCTTATGGTTGGTTTGTATTAGAAATTTTTGCACCAAATCTAGGTGTTACAGCCACAGTATTGGAAAAGGTCTTAGCTGTTAGGCCGCCCCAAGAAAATTTTGGCACAAATGGAACCGCACTTTGGATCAAAATAACGGTTTCGCCGTCCATCAAAACGGGGATAAAACTATCAGGAATATTGTTAACACTTGTAAGCGGCGTTGCATTATTCGTGGCAACTGACCAACCGATAGACATGTCATCGTTTGACATTTCTATGCTAGAGACAACAATAGACGGCAGTGCTCCATCCGCATCAACGATGGCATCAAAAACACTACCAACAACAGCAATATAGGCGTCATTAACAACAGTTTGCCGTGAAACCAGATCAATCGCCGTATAAGTGGCTTTGGATGCACGTAGATAAGTTTTGAAGCCATCAAAAAATGAATTACTGCCAACAATCCATAAAACGAGCAATGGTGTTAATGTGACCAGTTCCAATGTGATGGCACCACGCGTATTTTCTTTGAAGTTACGTAAGCATTTATAGATAAACCGCATTATAAAGGCTCCACAACATAGGCAGAGTCGGCGACTAATAAAACACCGCCGCTGTCATCAACCGCAAAAATACCACTTAATGCAGTGGGAAAATAACGATCCACAACAAGGCAGGCACGAATATAAACAATATCATTTTGCGCCCCTGCGGCAAATGAAACTGCCGGTGTGCCTTCGCTGCTTCTGTCTATGCATGTCGCACTGCCAGATGGGGCAAAGCTGCCAGATGTGTTAATCGGACTCATTTCAACAAATAAGTTAGTCTCACAATCCTTGATTAAAGTTGCGATCGCGCATACCTCATTTTTGAAATACGTATGCCCACTTTCACCATCCGCAACACCGTTCAAGCGCACGTCACGCACGACCCTATCCAACGCATTTTCCAGCACCACATATTTGGACATCATCAGTCCCGAATCGAATGTGGCAAAAATCAACGTCATCATAAAAGGAAAGGCTATGACAAATTCTATCGTTGCCGTTCCACGTTCATTACCAGCAAAAAACCGTATTAATTTGAACATCGCTTTCATACCAATCTCACTGTGTAAGCTTAAGTTTTTGCACAGAAACAGCGATTGAAGCAAAAGCGGTTGCAATGTCAGTTGTGTCAACATCGTAATAATTGCTAAGTGATGTTGCACAGTTTTTCAAAAGGGTTTCCGCCGAAGATGGCGCACTAAATGCGATTGTGTAAACCACGATACCATTAGATTTCGCAGCAAAACATGCATCTAACATTTGCGCATCAGCCTCTGAGGATGAAGAATATGTAGTTTCGGCATAAGACCAGCTTTCGCCGATGGTTCGACCGTACCCATATGTCGACATCATTTCCCAAACTTCAGGCCAAGTATAGTTTAATTGATAGCCGTTTTCGCCAGAAACTGCAGTCGGGTCACCTGGCAATGTTGACGAATATGTACCCTGAGAATAGCCATTATTGACTTTGTAATATTTACTGTTCTCAGGCTTATATATATAATACCCGCTGTTATCGACGGTTTCGGTGGTTGTCGTAGTTTCGTAGTGACAATAGTAACTGTACCAACCCCGATTGATAAAATACCATTCCATCCAGCTGTCTGTACAAACAGCTTCATATTCCGTTACTTCTTGTTCAGATACATCGTTTACATAGTACATCCTAGACGCGCCGGAACGAAAATCATCTTTCAGGTCATAATGGCTCATGTTCTGACCATCTGTCATAAGGATTAACACTTTTAAAACCCCGGACTCTGAATATTCAGTAGGGATAGAGGCCACCTCACCACCAATATCAGCGCCAACGCCATTTGAAGATGGATCCAATAGTGCAACACCCCATTTTGCGCCTATATGTGACGCGGTAGAACCTGTTGCCACCAAAGAGTTAATCTTGGTTTGTAAATCTGTTATAGATGTCGAAAATGGCATGATTTCCGCATAGGTTGCGGTTTTACAATCGCCAAAATTATGACCAGTTTGAAAGCCACCGTCATAAGAATAATAGGGCAACTGACGCTGTGTTGCTGACATATCAATGCCTGGCAAGCTATAATCCGCATCATCAAAAATCATACACCGTGTATTGGTGGTAAGTCCTTCGGTTGCATATAAATCCCACATGCTTTGCGGTACAGATACATTGGTTGAGTAAGGCACAATACTGATTGAGGTCAGACTTTCATCATCATCAATAATAACAGTATCAATAAATGTATTCGCAGAGGTTTGCAGACTGGCAATTTTTGAACCTGACATAGAGCCAGATACATCTAATACCATAGAAATTTCCAAGTTTGGAATTTCTTCTGATGCACGACTGCTAGCAGTGACATCCAACGTGTTGATACCCGTAAGACGTAAGAAATAGGTATCAATCGTCGCAGTCGCCACCGCAGAAACCCTGCGCCCCGTCAAGGTTACGCTGGTATTATCTTCATCCATTGACACGCTGAATGTCGCAAGGGTTTCAACCTTGTTCATGTAATCTTCAACAACATCGGCTGGGTCTTGCGTTTGGCGCATAGAGGCCGCTGCAATTACTGCGCGGTCCAGATTATATTGAATACTGCTGCGCACTGCTTCAAATCGAATGAAATCAATCGCTGCACCTGACACAAGAAGCATTGTGGTGAAAGTCATCACAATGAACACAGAAAAAGACCCACGTTCATCACGCTTAAATGTCTTAAATAGATGGCTTAGGTACTGTACCATAATGCGTTCCAATATACGTTCTTCGGATTCGTAACCTGCTTAATATGGATGAGTGTCTGGGCTTAAATTGGACCATACTTAGACAATAATCGTATTTTATGTGGACAAATTATGGTAATATATCATTAGAACAGGTTCATTTTCCGTTCAAATGTGGCGCGGTTAATACATTGTTATTAAAGTGTTAATTTATTTTTAATCACTTACATCAAAAACAACATGGCGCAATCCACATAGTTTCGTCACCAAAACAAGTAACAATTAACCCTATACTAAAGACATTGTTTCTTATTGCTGAACACATACATAAACCCGTAACCTCTAAATTGGTTACCAAGTAGTTTCGCAGTGATATTGTGGTTACAACAATTCAACCCCTGTTACGATTTCTTGTTGTAAAAGTAATAGCTTGTCAGAAAACTCTTTGGTTTGTGTCGGATTGATCGCCCCACCTACACCCATACGTTTTCCTATTCGCCAATACACGCCTGGCAACCACTTTATGCTGGCCTTTTCATGTAGTCTTAACAAAAAACCATTAGAGGGTTTTATTGAAAACCACCCCCGATCAACAAGTGCAATATTTGACAAGCTGCATATAATTTCACATTGATCGTCATACAAACCATCGCGTTTTAATAGCAAAGCAGCATTGGGAAACCGTAAATTAGCCTGTACCTGCCAAAGAAAAATACCTGCTAACGACAACAAGATAAGTTTCAACACGATAGACTGTGCAGGATCAGTGATAGCAAAATAGATCATCACCCCCGCTGAAAGGCATAAAATAAATATACTGAAAAAACGACGGCTAGCCGATGGTTGAATTTTCACGATATAATTTGTCATTATTACAGACCCAGCTCAATGATACATTGCCATAGCTAGCCTTTAGCAGAAGTATAACACAAGCTATAACAAGCTTTTTTAAGCAACCCCTTTAGGAACAATCTCATAACCCGGCTCTTCAGGTTCATCATCTGTCATTTCAGCGGGAAAACCAGCGGCCCGTATATCCAGACCTGTGGCATCTTCCAGCCGCCGTATTATATTGGGTGAAAATTCGCGTGCGCCGTAACGCGCGATGCCGTCTTTGAATATCTTAATCATCAAAGGATTAATTTCCAACGGCACATTCGCGCGATCTGCAACATCTTGAAACAGGCCAATATCTTTTAAAACCAAATCCATTGTAAAACTGATGTCACGCGATCCGTTCAATATAACCTGACTTTCAGTTTCATGTACAAAGGATGTACCAGAGCTAATTTTCATCGCTTCATACGCCGTATTCAAATCCATTCCAGCTGCTTTTGCCACCACCAAAGCCTCACAGCAGGTGATAAGGTTGGCAGTTGCCAGAAAGTTTGTTAGCACTTTTAACACACTGGCAGAGCCAAGATCGCCTGTGTGCAACACCCGCCTGCCCATGGTTGTCAGCAAAGGTAATATGCGTTCAAATGTTGCGCGGTCACAGCCAGCAAAGATCGAAATATTGCCAGTGTCAGCACGGTGGCACCCACCAGAAACTGGGCAATCAACGGCTGCCCCACCTTTGGCTGCTACTTTGGCACCCAAGCGTTTAACCTCGGCTTCATCCGTGGTGGACATTTCCATCCAAATTTTACCGTCAGTCATGCTTTCCAGCAACCCGCCCTCGCCTTCCATCACAAGTGCGGAAGCTGCGGGGGATGGTAGGCAAGTAATCACAGCATCACAATCGCGCATCATTTGTGCAGGGTTTTGCCCCTTAGTAGCACCAAGAGCGACCATTTTATCCACTAAGGCCCCATCCAGATCATGAACAGTTAAATCTATGCTATTACGCAACAGGCTGCCAGAAAGCTTGCCCCCAACATTCCCCAAACCAATAAAACCAATTTTCATGATAGCGCCTTTTTACAGATTGTTTTCATCCACTATGTAATAGTGTTTGCGCTAGGATTGTCAGCTTCCGACATTAAGCGCACATAAATGACGCCTTTCACTATTTAGCAACAGAGCGTTCCACACTCATATCTTTCGAATTATCCCCCCTTGGATTATTGTGACTTACAAAGGAGTATCTTAATCATGTCAGTACGCCCCGTAAAATCTACAAACCTAGGCCAGCCCACAATAGAAGGGGCAGGTGTGGAATTATACCGCGCTTTTGGCTTTAGTAACCCTTCAGCGCTAGATCCGTTTTTGTTATTCGATGATTTTCGCAACGATAATCCTGCGGCCTTTCAAAAGGGCTTTCCTTGGCATCCACATAGGGGCATTGAAACAATCACATATGTTTTAGCAGGCTCTGTCACGCATGATGACAGCTTGGGTAATTCAGGTGAATTAAAATCTGGTGACATTCAATTAATGACTTCCGGGTCGGGGATTTTGCATCAAGAAATGCCCAAAGGAAACGCCAAAGGGCAAATGCATGGGTTTCAATTATGGGCAAATCTGCCGCGTGACCTAAAAATGACGGCCCCACGTTATCAAGATGTATCTGCCGCTGAATTGCCAGAAATAGTTGAAGATGATGGAACTCGCGTAAAAGTTATAATCGGCTCATTTTGGGGTAAATCAAGCCCCATAGACGGCATTGCGGCTGATCCACAATATTTGGATATTTATGTGCCCCCCGGTGTCAGAAAAACCTTCCCAGTCGATACATATCGCAAAGCATTTGCGTATGTTTTTGATGGGGAAGGCGTATTTGATTATGCCTCTGCCCCGCGCGGTGTTTTAACCGAAAAAGAAGTTGCAGGCGAAGAGGTGAATATACGCGATATGTCTGGTAACCGTAGTTTGGTTAACTTTGATACGGGCGACAGTGTAACGGTTCAGGCAGGTGAAAAAGGTGTGAGGTTTTTATTGATCTCTGGAAAACCGATTGAAGAACCCGTTGCATGGCACGGGCCGATTGTGATGAATACCCGCAAAGAATTGCAACAAGCGTTTGAAGAGTTGCAAAATGGGACTTTTATCAAACCTGCGCATTAGAGCGATAAGCCCATTAAATCAGATTAAACCAATACAGCCCGCCAACCAGTGCGGCTGTAAACATCAAAATACGCGCAGCAAATTCTGCCACCCACAAATAACGTGCCCGGGTACGGGTGCGTTTTATATCCACCTCACCAAGTTGTAACAGGCTAGAACGGCGAATTGCCTCTAGTTTATGCAAATCGACCTGCCAACGACGTTTAGGGTGTTTAGTGCGGTTTTCCGCTTCAAACAGATATTCCAGATTTTTTTCAAATCCGCGCGGCAATTTCCTGCGTGCTTTTGCAATCATAGATTTCAAATCTTGGTCTTTAAACCCAAATTTTTTGCCAATAGCTTGGCCGATTTCGGCTTGCACCGATTCAATAGATAGCTGCACCATAGTCATTCCCCAAGCGTGCAAACTATGTATCGCCCTTAGCGCAAACTACAAGCCGTATCAGAAAACTACATTATGGGTGTCCCAGTTCTAACACATCCCCCTCGGATGTGCGCAGGTACGCTAGATCAAGTTCTGACAAATCTGGCAACCTGTACATGCTTAATTTGCGGCTGGTTTGTGCGACTTTTATGTAGGTCATTTTTTGCCTGACACAATCCAGTGCCGCATGAAAAGACTTTCCATCGGTTTGCAAAGACCCCGCTTCTATTCCGCATTTTGTGGCATATGATATTGCTTTTACTGCCATTTGTGCAAACACAGTAAAATCAACAGGCCTGTCTGTTAGACGAATTGCAGTTGCATTATCTTCTTGGGCGAAGACTACAAATGTTGTGGCTCCCACATCAACAAAATGCCCGCCACGGCTGACAGTTTGGTTTGATGTGGCGCAACCAGATAGAAGAACGCAACTCACTAAACAAAATACCTTAATCGCGCGCTCTCCTTATTTGGTCGTATCAGGAATATTGTGCAGCATGATTAAGGGAAGCCTAATATAGCTAGGCGGCAATTATGCAGATATAAGATAAATTTTGCCTGTATTTTGGGCTAGTTTACAAAAAACAAAGCGATCATTTTCAACCCCTTCATTTTAAAGAAACAATGCAATAATGGGCGGATTACTCTTAGCCACGTGAGTAAAGATTAATTCAAATCGGCCCTAATTATTGGGTAACAACTGGCATCATCCTGCGTGTTGCAAACGAACAGTGACCAAGACAGCCACATACGCTACTGGTTCATAGAAACAGATAACAGAATAATCAGGTGTCGTTCTTATTCAGCATTGGTTTCTTTAAATCCTTGCGAAAGCGGCCTTCTTGGTGCTTGTTCAGCTTGGTCACTTTCTTTTCTTTCTTATCGCGGTACGGGTTTTTATCCGACTGCGAGCGTATGAATAAGCGAATGGGCGTTCCCGGCATATCAAAACCTTCGCGTAATCCGTTGACCAGATAACGTTCATAACTTGTCGGCAATAGATCAGGATGCGAACACATCGCGACAAATGTAGGCGGGCGGGTTTTGACTTGCGTCATATAACGGATGCGAATGCGACGACCACCGGGTGCGGGTGGTGGATGCATTTCCAGCATACCTTCCAGCCAGCGATTAAGCTTTGAGGTACTTACGCGACGGTTCCATATTTCATGCGCGTTAATGATCGCTTTGTGCAAGCGGTCTAGCCCCCTGCCCGTTTTTGCAGAAACTGTTACCAAGGGTGCGCCACGCAGTTGTGGCAACAAACGTGAGAACTTCTCACGGATGTCTTTCAGTTTTTCTTGCTTATCGTTTTCAATATCCCATTTATTAACGGCAATAACCACTGCACGGCCTTCACGCTCGGTTAGATCGGCAATGCGTAAATCTTGTTGTTCAAACGGAATTTCAGCGTCCAGCAATACCACGACAACTTCAGAGAATTTCACCGCACGCAAACCATCTGACACAGACAGTTTTTCCAGTTTTTCCTGCACCTTGGCTTTCTTACGAATTCCCGCCGTATCCCAAATACGAATAGGCGTGCCTTCCCAGTTGAAATTAACCGAGATCGCATCACGCGTGATGCCTGCCTCTGGCCCCGTCAGTAAGCGTTCTTCTTGCAGAATTTGGTTAATCAATGTGGATTTACCCGCATTGGGCCGTCCGATGACAGCTATTTGCAATGGTTTCTCTTTTGAGATTACCCGCTCAGCCCCACCACCTTCTTCATCAATGTCTACACTGGTTTCGGCCTCAATCATACGATCTTTGAATTCCTGCGCAATCGGGCGCAGCACATAACCCAACTCATCTATACCTTCGCCGTGTTCGGCTGATAGCTGTACCGGTTCACCTAAACCAAGCGAAAAGGCATCATAATAACCTACATCACCCGCTTTGCCTTCGGCCTTATTTGCCGCTAGAATAACACGGGCAGATTTTTTACGCAGGATTTCGGCAAATACGCGATCAGCTGGCAATACCCCGTCACGCGCATCTATCATAAACAGACATACATCGGCCATATCAACGGCGCGTTCAGTAAGTGCGCGCATACGGCCCTGAAGACTTTCATCCGTGGCTTCTTCAAGACCAGCGGTATCAATCACTGTAAAGCGCACATCCGCAATACGGGCATCACCTTCGCGCAGATCACGGGTAACGCCTGGTTGGTCGTCAACCAGTGCCAAACGCCTGCCAACCAAACGGTTGAACAGGGTTGATTTGCCCACATTCGGGCGCCCTACAATAGCGAGTGTGAAACTCATAACTTTAGCCTTATCATTTATAAAGGCCTTTACAGGGCAATTTACCTATTTGAAAGCTTGGATTTGGCCATTCCCAGATAGAATGTATAGAATGCCGTTCACAATAGCGGGTTGTGATGCCGCACCACCTGCAATTTTAACCGATCCCAGTTCCGCACCCGTAGATGCGTTAAAGCTGCGAACAGCGCCATCACTGCTGGCAACAAGTAAACGGTTACCAGCCAAGACAGGGCCATAATGCACATGCGCTTCGCGGCGACGTTTTCCAGATTTCAGATAGCCCGGCAATGAAACTGCCCAAACCTCACCACCTGTAGCTGCATCAAGACGCTTTAGTTCAAACCCGTCTGTAACCATAAAGACAGAGCCGCCGACAGCCCACACAGGGCCATAAGCGCCATCGTTCACTGTCCAGTTGCGCCCACCTGTTTTACGATCAATAGAAATTAAGCGTCCAGCTTGGTTTGCGGCATAAACTGTATCACCTGCAATTACCGGATCACCTGAAATAGCCCCGACAAAGCCGCGTGCAATTCCTTTGCGTCCACCTGTTACAGCCGCGCTCCAAACCCGTGCACCAGTACTAATATTTGCCCCAACCAATTCACCTGATGTGAACGGAATAACCACAAAATCGCCAACAGCGGCGGGTGTGCCTGCACCTGACAGGCCTGATGATGTGCCACCGCTTTGAATTTGCCAGCGAATACGGCCATTGGCCAATTCCAGTGCAACGGCTTTATTATTAAGTGAAACCGCTATCGCCAAACCATCTGAAACCAAAGGTGCAGATGAAATTGCAGCATTTGTGCGATGACGCCATAAAATGTTACCTGTTGCGGGATCAATGGAAATGACTTCGCCAAAACCTGTCGTTGCAACTAAAACACCACCACCAAAGGCCAAACCGCCGCCTGATGTATCACTGCCCTTGTCCCAAGCGGGTGTTAGATCACGTGACCAAAGTGTTGCACCTTGTAGGCTGAAGGCTCGCACGCCTGCATTGGCATCCAGTGTATAAACACGCCCAGCCGCGACAATCGGATCAGATGTAAGACGGTTTTTCTTACTGTTGCCTGCCCCAATGTTTTGCGACCAAGACTTAACTAAGTTTGCCGTTAAAGCAGGATGTGACACAATATGTGCTGTCGAGCCGTTTTTATGTGTCCACTGGCTATAATTTTGTGCAGGTGGTGTTGAAATCTGTGTGACTTTAACAGGGGCCAGTTGTTCTGTGGGTTCAACTACATCTTGCGCATTTGCGTCCCGTATATCCAAACGAGTACCTGGCAAAATCGGTTCTTTCTTCGCACACGCACTGATCGCAAGACCAGCGGTTAGCATCAAAACCAGAACCCTCTGGTGCACCCCTATTTTTGCCATATCGAAAAACTCTCTTATTGCTCGTTTGTTTTTATATATTGTGCAGTTTAATTGCCAGAAAGCAACTGCGTCTGTGCGGGTATTTCACCACCCAGCGAAACCAGTAACTGTAAGGCGCGTTGACGTAGCTCTGCGGTAATTCCTGGTTCAACCAAAAGCTGGTTCAACTGGGCCAGTGCACCAGATGTGTCACCTGCATCCAGCAATGCCACCGCGATCTGTTCCATGGCAACTTGACGAAATGCACCGCCAGCCACGGCAAGTTCATTCAAAGACGCCATGCGTTCTACTTGATCCATAGTACTGCCGCCAATTATCAATGCCTTTAACAAAGCCATTTCGCGATAGACATGCGATGTGTTTTCATCTTTTGAAATAGCCATCAAAGCTGCAAAGGCTGCATCATTCTGGCCATCGCCTACTAAAATTGCCGCTTTTTGGAAAACCATAATAGCCGAAGTATCGCTTGAAGATGTACTTAACGCATCCAGTGCTGCCACTTGTGCGTCAACAGTTTCTTGGCGCAAAGCTGCTGAAATTGCATCACCCCGCGCACGGGCCTCTGTCGTTGCCGTGCTTTTTGACCATTCAGAGTAAGCTGCGCCGCCCACAGCAATCACCACAATAAGGCCAGCTATCCAACCATACTTTTTTAAATTGCCATAAAGTTGATCCTTGCGAACCGCTTCGGTGACTTCTTCGATAAAACCATCTGTATCGCTCATCGGCGTGCCTCATAATATTTTGGCGAACACTACAAGACAATGCAGGGAAATGCCAAGCCAGATTAAAGCGTATTAATCGCTTTCTTTGGCTTTATAGGTATGTTCGTCCGCAGGGAAAGACCGATCACGGACTTCATCCGCATATCGCGTGATTGCATCGCGCATCATATCTTCCATATTTCCGTAACGTTTTACGAATGTTGGCACCCGTGGAAACAGCCCTATCATGTCTTCAAACACCAAAATTTGCCCGTCACATTCAGCAGATGCACCAATGCCTATGGTAGGAATTTCAATAGCTTTGGTGATTTTATTTGCCAGATGCACTGCCACGCCTTCAACAACAACCGAAAAAGCCCCTGCAGCTTCCACCGCTTTTGCATCTTCAATCACAGCATCAAACTGATCTTGCCCACGCACAGCTTTAAACCCGCCGGCCGTATTCATTTGCTGCGGCATCAGCCCGATGTGTGCCATAACAGGGATGCCACGCGTTGACAGATAGGAAATGGTCGCAGCCATTTCACGCCCACCTTCCAGTTTCACCGCCGTACAGCCCGTTTCTTTGATAATGCGCGATGCGTTGCGAAACGCCACTTCGGGGCTTTCTTCAAAACTACCAAAGGGCATATCCACCACCACAAGTGCTTTTTGCGCCCCGCGCATCACGGCCTGCCCGTGCATAATCATATGTTCCATCGTAACCCCCAACGTATTGGGCATTCCGTGGATCACCATGCCCAAACTGTCACCGACAAGGATCATATCGGCCTGCTCATCTACCAGATGGGCCACATGTGCGGTATAGGCAGTCAGACAGACCAAAGGTGCGCCAGCTTTGCGCGCCCGAAACGCAGGCACAGTCATTATTTTCTTTTTCGCATAGTTTTCTGATACTTGCTCTGGGTCAGACACGGCTGATTTTTTTGATAAGGTGCTGGTTGTAGACATATTTAGAACCTTTATTGTGTTTCTTGGGTATGTTAATCTTAGCTAATGATTTCTAGATATTATAGCCCTGAATTCTGCTTGAGTTTTTTCTTAGGGTAACTCTTGTATTGTTTTCAAATACAGTATTTAAAATAATCGCATAATACCTATCTTGCAGCTAATATTTATACGGCGTATTTTCGCCAAACATTAAAAATCAAATTCCTTGTGCCCACTGGAGATATCAATGCGCCCTATTCCTATTCTTCTGGCTTTAATGGTATGTGCGGCAATCTCGTATTTTATCTTAAAGGGCGGCAATACCGTTAAACCTACAGAAAATGCCGCTGGTGTGTCTATTGCTGCAGATGATTTTCCACCTGTTTCTGTATTGTTGCAAAAATCAACGGCACAGGCAGTAACAAGCGGCATCGTGTTGCGCGGCCAAACCGAGGCCTTTCGCCAAATTAAAGTGCTTGCAGAAACTTCAGGTAAAGTAATTTCACAACCTTTGCGCAAAGGTGCGCTGGTCACTAAAGACCAATTATTATGCGAGCTGGAAGTCGGCACTAAGTCTGCAGCGCTTGCCGAAGCTAAAGCCCGTTTTGAAGAAGCCAAGGCAAATAATAAAGGGTCGCAAAGCCTTGTTGAAAAAGGGATTATTTCCGAAACAGCCGCGTTTTCACGCGAAGCATCATTAGAGTCTGCACGGGTTAATGTTGATCGCGCCATGCGTGAATTAGACAACCTGAAAATCACAGCCCCGTTTTCTGGGTTGTTAGAGTCTGATACCGCCGAGTTTGGCTCATTTATGAGCCAAGGCAGTGCTTGTGGTACCGTGCTTGAACTAGATCCAATGAAGCTGGTTGGTTTTGCCACCGAACAACAGGTTGCACGTATCACATTGGGTGCAATCGCAGGCGCGCGTTTGCTATCAGGCCAAGAAGTTCAAGGCGAAGTTACATTCGTTTCACGCCGTGCCGACAGCATTACCAAAACATTCCGCGTTGAAATTACTGTACCCAATAATGATGACCGCTTAAGTGATGGATCGACTGCGGATATTTTCATCGCCCTTTCGGGTGAAAAAGGTCATTTATTACCACAATCAGCACTCACACTTAACAATGACGGTATTTTGGGCATTCGTGCTGCCAAGGATGGTAAAGCCAAATTCATACCGATTTCAATCATCCGCGACAGTGTAGAGGGCGTTTGGGTTTCAGGATTACCCGAACAGTTAGACATCATTGTTGTGGGCCACGAATACGTCATTGATGGGCGTGAAATATCTGTGACCTATAAAGAGGGTCAATAACATGGTTGGCATAGTTGGCTGGGCCTCTGCACACGCCCGAATGATTATCGCATTTATTTTGCTATCCTTGGCCGCAGGTACGCTGGCCTATACTGGCCTGCCCAAAGAGGGCGAGCCAGATATTGATGTACCTTTCCTGTTTGTTTCTGTGCCGTTTCCGGGCATTTCAGCAGCCGATTCTGAAAAGCTTTTAATCAAGCCACTTGAAACTGAATTAAAGGAACTGGAAGGTTTAAAATCCATGTCCGCGACTGCAAGTGAAAACTATGGCGGCATCGGTTTGGAATTTGAATTCGGTTGGGATAAAGAAGCGGTCATTGCCGAAGTGCGCGATAAAGTCAGCCAAGCAGAAGCGGACTTTCCTGAAGGTGCAGAACAATACACCATCAGTGAGGTGAATTTTTCGCAATTCCCGATCATTGTTGTATCTCTTTCAGGGGCGTTACCAGAACGTACATTGTTGCGCACGGCCAAAGACTTGCAAACTGAACTTGAAGGGCTTTCCCCGGTTTTGGAAGCAGGTCTTGCAGGCCACCGAGATGAAATGCTTGAAGTGCTGATAGATCCGTTAAAACTGGAAGCTTATAACGTCACCGCTGGTGAATTATTGGCTGTGGTACGCAACAACAACCAATTAATCGCGGCAGGTGAAATTGAAACTGAAAGCGGCGCATTTGCAATAAAAATACCATCGTCGTTTGATGAACCGCAAGACGTGTACAATCTACCTGTAAAAGTAAACGGTGACAGCGTCATCACTTTGGGTGATCTGGCTGAAATTCGTCTGACATTCGAAGACCGTTTAGGCACCGCACGCTATAATGGTGATGCGACCGTTGCGTTGCAGATCGTTAAACGCAAAGGGGCTAATCACATTGAAACTGCAAAGCTTGTGCGTGAAGTTGTAGCCAAAAAGATGGAAGATTGGCCCATTGAACTGAAACAGGCCATTCGTGTGGATTTCACATTAGACCAATCCAAACAGGTGGCAGGTATGGTTAGCCAGTTGGAAGGTTCTGTTTTGACCGCTATCATTCTTGTGATGATCGTTGTTTTAGCGGCCTTGGGCATACGGTCAGCTTTGCTGGTGGGTTTTGCCATTCCCACGTCTTTCCTGCTGGCATTCGCTTTTATGGCAATCGCGGAATTGGCCATTTCCAACATGGTGATGTTTGGGCTAATTTTGGCTGTTGGCATGTTGGTAGATGGGGCCATTGTGGTGGTTGAATATGCCGATAAACGCATCAAACAAGGTGTTGGGCCGATGCAGGCCTATGTCGCGGCTGCCAGCAGAATGTTCTGGCCAATCATTTCATCTACTGCAACTACGCTTTGCGCATTTTTACCAATGTTGTTCTGGCCGGGCATTCCGGGTGAATTTATGCGTAACCTGCCCATTACATTGATCTATGTTTTGTCAGCATCCTTATTAGTAGCTTTGGTTTACCTGCCCGTTGTGGGCGGTGTTGCAGGGCGGATAACGCGTGTATTAGAAAACATCTCGGATAATCTGCGTGCAGATTGGCACATAACTTTACGATTGCTATTGTTTATTGGTGTGGCTGCAGCTCTGGCTGCATCGATAAAACTGGTAATAGATGGTGTGGTTATTGGTGCGGCAGGTGCGATCATAGCATCTTTTGCCTTGTCAGCAGTTGGCGGCGCAATTTTCAAGAAACGCGTTAATGTCCCCCGCGACCGCACAAAACGCACCTTATTTGGCAGCTTTATTTACGGCATTGTACGGTCACCGTTTTCCTCTGTTCTAGCTATATTTTCTACATTCGCATTTGTTGTCATGACATTCATTACATTTGGCGAAAACAGTCTTGGCGTTGAGTTTTTTGTCGATACAGAGCCAGAAAACGGCATTGTATATGTGCGCGCACGCGGCAACCTTTCACTGGCAGAAAAAGATGAACTCGTACGCCTTGTTGAGCAAAAAATGTTGGTAATCGATGGTGTCGAATCGGTTTTTGCATTCGCAGGTGAAGGCGGGCTTAATCAAAACACTGGCGGGGCTACAGCACCTATAGATACAATAGGGCAAATCCAGTTTGAGCTGGATGACTGGAAACTACGTGGTACTGGAACTGGCGATGGCATCATGGATAATGTCAGCATTGCCTTAAAAACCATCCCTGGCATTCAGCCTGAAATATTTGTTGAAGAAACTGGCCCTGCCAGCGGCAAACCGCTAAACTTGCGCGTTAAAGGCGATAATTGGGAAAACCTGATGGAATCCGCTAGGATTGTTCGCGCAAAATTCGACGGATGGGATGGTTTAAAAGATATAGAAGACACCCGCCCCCTACCTGGCATCGACTGGCAAATTGATGTGGATGTAGAAGAAGCGGGGCGTTATGGCGCCGATGTAGCCACCGTGGGTGCCATGGTGCAGCTTATCACGCGCGGTTTGTTGCTGGATACCATGCGGGTCGACAGCTCTGAGGAAGAAATTGATATTCGCGTCCGCGTTCCCGAAAAAGACCGCCTATTGTCCACATTAGATACGTTAAAAGTCCGCACAACTACGGGTCTTATTCCTTTATCAAACTTCATCAGCCGTAAACCTGTGCGTAAGCTAGGCCAAATTAACCGCATCGACAGTGCCAGATATTTTGATGTGAAAGCGGATGTATTTTCTGGTGTGAATTCAAATGAAGAAATCGCCAAATTAACCAAATGGCTGGAAACCGATGTAGAACTACCCAAAGGCATAGAATGGGAATGGTCGGGTAGCCAAGAAGATCAAGAAGAAAGCCTTGCGTTTTTGCAATCCGCATTTGGCGGTGCCTTGGGTTTGATGTTCATTATTTTGCTGGCCCAGTTCAACAGTATCTACAATTCATTTCTGGTTCTATTGGCCGTTGTATTATCCACCGCAGGCGTGTTGATCGGTATGATGGTTATGGGCCAGCCGTTTTCGGTTATTATGACAGGTACAGGAATTGTGGCCCTTGCGGGAATTGTGGTGAACAACAACATTGTTCTGATTGATACCTATCAGGAAAAATCCCTGCAAATGCCTAAACTGCAAGCGATTGTGGAAACCGCCGAGGCGCGCATACGCCCTGTGTTGTTAACAACGATCACAACAATGGCTGGTTTGACACCGATGATGTTGGGTCTGTCTATCGACTTTGGTGTGGGTGGATACAGCGTAGACGCACCAACCGCACTATGGTGGAAACAACTGGCAACGGCGGTGGTATTCGGGCTAGGCATTGCCACAGTGCTAACCCTTGTCCTAACCCCTGCATTGCTGGCGTTACGGGTTTGGATTACGGCTATGTGTATCAAAGCTTACAAGCATTATAAACTTGGCGGCACAGGTGTGAAAATACCATCACTACACGATCAAGCCTATGCGGATATTGCAAAATAATTCAGAGCGTAATTCTGTTTGGCATTCCCTACGCGATAATGATAACGCTTAAACATGTCCTTTCGCCCTGATCCCAAAGCGATCTTTACAACGCTTTATACCCTTGCGATTGGTGCATTAGGGGCGGTGGTAGCCTATTATCTGTCTTTTCCGGTTTATATCCTAATCGGCCCTGCCATTCTTATCAGCGTAATGGGTTTGTTAGGCCTTAAATTGGCCATTGCCATCCCATTACGCGATGTAGCGTTTCTGTTGATCGGCATAGGCATTGGGGCTGGTGTTAATGCCGATGCATCTGCTGCATTCCTACGCTGGCCTTTTGCTTTTTTGGCCTTGGCCATAATGCTTTTCGCAATCCTTTTGGTTTGTCGCTATATGCTTGTGAAATTCTTTGGCTTTGATCGACGCAGTGCCATACTAGCGGCAAGTCCTGGGCACCTTAGCTTTGTTATCAGTACCGGCATCAGCCTTAATCTGGACACGGTTAACATAGCCGTTGTGCAATCTGTCAGGCTGTTGGCCTTAACCCTTGCGGTTCCTTTTGTCGCGATTGCGTTTGGGATTGATGTGGGCACCAATATTCTACCGCCCGGTGATGAAATGCAAACCAGTCATATGATGGCCCTGATTGCCTGTGCACTAGTTGTTGGGCTGGTGTTGAAAAAAATCAATGTCCCTGCGGCACTGTTAATCGGGGGGCTTATAACCTCATCCCTAGCGCATTTGACAGATATAACGCCGGGTGTGTTAACCCCTAAAATCGTCTTACCTTGTTTTTTAATCATGGGAACTTTAATCGGCACACGGTTTTCAGGCATCACATTGGCCCAGTTACGTTCAGCGTTGTTAGCAGGGCTTTGCACAACATTGGTATCTGTATCTTTTGCCGCTATTGCAGCTATCCCGATTGCAGTGATTTTATACATACCTTCAGCACATGTGATCGTCGCCTTTGCACCGGGTGGATTGGAAACCATGATTGCGATGGGCTCTTTTCTGGGGGCTAGTCCCGGTTTTGTAGCGGCCTGTCATGTCGGGCGTTTATTATTGCTGACTTTTTTAGTTCCAATGATGTTGGGACGGGGTATGCAGGTAGCGCAAGATTAATGCAGCTTAAGCTACATCTTCATCGGCAAGTTGGCGTTGCCACATAGCCGCATAACGCCCATCACGGACCAGCAGATCATCGTGGGTGCCCTGTTCGGTCACATGACCGTCTTCCAGCACCAATATAACATCCGCATCCACCACAGTAGACAGACGGTGCGCAATGGTAATCACTGAACGCCCCTGCCCCATCATGCGCAGGCTTTCTTGAATGTCGCGTTCGGTTTCAGTATCTAGTGCTGAGGTCGCTTCATCCAACAACAAGATCGGGGGATTTTTCAACAAAGTCCGCGCAATGCCCACCCGTTGTTTTTCACCACCTGACAGTTTCAAACCACGTTCACCCACGGTGGTTTGATAGCCATCTGGTAAGCCCATCACAAAATCATGAATTTTTGCCGCTCTTGCCGCTTCAACAATATCAGCTTGCGAGGCCCCGTCACGACCGTAAGCTACATTATAACCGATGGTGTCATTAAACAGCACGGTGTCTTGGGGTACGATACCGATTTGCCCGTGCAAACTGCTTTGGGTTATGTCGCGCACGTCTTGCCCGTCAATCCTCAACGCACCCGTTCCCACATCGTAAAACCTGAACAACAGACGACCGATTGTTGATTTACCAGACCCTGACGGGCCAACAATAGCCACCGTTTGCCCGGGCTTCAGGATCATATTGAAATCTTTTAAGATCGGGCGGTTTTCGTTATAGGCAAAATCGACGTTTTCAAACACGACCTCACCCTTAGATATAACCAAATCCTTGGCATCTGGCTTGTCTTTAACCTCGGCAGGTTGTTCCAACAATTCAAACATCTCGCCCATATCAACCAAGGCCTGACGGATTTCGCGATAGACCGTACCCAGAAAGTTCAACGGCATGGTGATCTGGATCATATAAGCGTTGACCATAACAAAATCACCAACAGTCAGATCACCGCGTTGCACCCCAAGCGCGGCCATAACCATGACTAAAATCAAACCCAGTGTAATAAAGAACGACTGGCCAAAGTTCAAAAAACCAAGTGTGTAATTGGTTTTCAGGGCGGCAGCCTCATATCCGCGCATACTTTCGTCGTACCGCATCGCTTCGCGCTCTTCGGCACCAAAATATTTGACCGTCTCAAAGTTCAGCAGGCTGTCGATGGCTTTTTGGTTTGCATCCGTATCAAGGTCATTCATTTCTTTACGAATGCGCACACGCCATTCGGTAACCTTGAAGGTAAACCAGATATAAATTCCGATGGTGATTACCACCACTGCCAGATACCAGACATCAAACAGATAGAACAAAATGCCGCCAACGAACATAAGTTCAAGTACCAGCGGGCCGATGGAAAACAGCATAAAGCGTAAAAGGAATTCAACACCTTTCACACCACGTTCAATAATCCGGCTTAGACCCCCTGTTTTACGTTCAATGTGATAGCGCAAAGACATCCGGTGAATATGGCGAAAAGTTTCCAGTGCTAATTGGCGCAAAGCCCTTTGGGCAACCTTGGCAAAGATCACATCGCGCAACTGGTTAAAGCCAACACTTAACAGACGCGCTACACCGTATGCGACAGTCAGCCCAACCGCCCCCGCCGTTAGCATAAAGATCGTATCGGGTGCCCCCGCATCAGGGGCCATCGCATCAACCGCCCCTTTGTAGAAAAACGGCGTCATCACACTGATAACTTTGCCAATAATCAGGGCAAGCATAGATAGGACAACACGGTATTTCACCCACGGCTTATCCGCAGGCCACAAATAAGGCACGACCTTACGAATGACATGCGCAGCCTGTTCTTTATTCACATCAGTTTGGGTAATTATAGACGCCAAGTGTAACTCCTGTCCGATCTATGTAGGGCGGACAAGGGGGGATGACCAGAGGGAATGTTATTTCAAGGCTTGCAGGGTGCGGATGTAGTAGTATTTGCCAGAGAGCCATGCGTTGGGGGAAAATTTAATCGGTACAATTTTTTCTAATGTGTTATTTCGCTCCATCACGCCCAATTAATTCAAGTATGCACGTAGAGCCTTTTCAACATTCTCGCGCCCAGCACCTCGGGCATAATTAGTGCCCACTACATAGCTCACAGCTTCATCTACAGTGTAAGTTCCATCTTTTACCCACGGTCCGTAAAGTTTAATCAATTCTCGTTGTTTGTCCGATACTATGTAATCAGTTACAGCCAATTCCCCTGCAACTTCACCAACCTTCGGGATCAAGCCAGTAACAGCACCACCTGGTGATGGCGTGACTTTTGCATTAAGAGGTATTCCTTTTAGCAGTCCGTGAGACCACGTTACACCAATATCTAATATCATTTGACCTATACCAACCATATGTTCAACCAAAGGGAATCCATCTGACGAAGCGGTACTCGAAATAGCAGATGCTTGTTGATTAACAAAAGCAGATGTAACATTAGAGTTTAGTGATGTTGACGTTTCCTCCGTTGAAATTCCCGCAGCACCCGAATAATCGCATTGACCTGCCTCAACTTGTTGAAACTTATCAATCGTATCTTGTATTGACGGTTTAGGGGATGTCGTGAATTGGAAATCAACACCATCCTCAAATCCTTGATTTGCAGCCCAAATTGTATTCTTGCTTGGTAATTCCTTATAGTTAGCAGCTTTCCATGCATATATGGATGTTTTCATTTGTGCTTTGCCCAACAAGTCTGATCCATAAGTGGCAAAAAACAATCCTTGATAATAATAATTTAGCTCTGATCCAGTTAATATTCTCCCACGGAACTCGAATAGTTGTTGGTTATTCTCACCTTGGTGAAACTTGCTGTCAAATGATGCAGCTTGAAGGTAAAGTGAATTAAGTTCATTTTTATCACCGACCAGTCCACTGCCAAAATCAGTATTTACATGGGGGACTACACGTTGCTCGATTAATTTCCTTCCTTCTGCACGTATATCATCATCGGTTATAGAAATGGCTGCATTCTTATTAGGTATAGCTTTATAAGGGGCCGTCGAATTAGCAGTTTGAAAACTGCTGACAACAGGGGGGCAAACAGGTGTAATTGTCGAACCATTTACTAACGGCTGGTCTGTAGCTATGCCCAAAACACGCGGTGTTGGCGCTTGTGGGTTAAAGGTATTTACGGGCCCATTCGTCGATTGATCCACAATTGCAACCCTATTAGACGCACCTTGCCCACCGCTACCCCGAAATCTTTCCAATGGCCCACTTGATGGTTGGCCAGTGCCGCCAACCACTTGCGTATTGCCAGTAGGAGGGGCAACTTCAGTCGGTTCCCAGGGCATGATGCGCCGCGTAATTTCAGGAGGATTGGATCGTACTAGTGTTCGGTTGCCTGCGCCAGATGGCGGTTGGCCAGTACCTGTATCTATCAAACCAGCCACTTGCTCACCGTCTTCCCGAAAGTTATCCAATGGATTATCTGGTTTATTAGCACCTGCATCTGCCACATCCACTTGCGTATTATCAGCAGGAGGGGTCACTTCACTCGTTTGCGCAGGGCTGGCCTGCTGCGAACTTGCACTAGGCTGCGATTGGCTATTGCTACCCGCTGCACCACCTGCACCAGATGAAGGATATACGTTGGGAAACAGTTTTTTAGCGTCGGATGAAAACTCTTCCCAGACGCGTTTGTCGTGGCCTTCTTTCCAGTGGGGTTTGTCGAAAGTATAGTAATCCGTGCTGGGTGCCAGCAGGGCGGATTATTTGGGGGTGGATGTGGTGACGGCACGTTGTATCGCGTCAAAAAGGCCATCAGATTGGCCATCCCCCAGTTCAAGACCCCTACTGTAAATCACAGTGGTGCGGCCCTGATGCGCTTTTATTTCGCCCTTGTCTTTCATGTCACGGGTGAAATTTGAAAACTCTGCGTTGGTTACACTATCCAGTTTTTTCCAAAACTTATCATTTGTAGGCATATCCTTTTCGCCATCTTGCGATGTACAATCTATTGCAGTGATAGAATGCACACCTGTATTCAGGCCGCCGGGTATAGGTAAAAATATCTCACCGTTGCAATTACCGTTAATGGCTTGGTTCATCGCGGCCGAACGCCCAGCCCATGAGGCATCTAGGTGCGTGTTGCTATGTTGGTATAAATAAGCCGTAGGGGCGATGAAAAAGCTTACTACCAGACCAGCCCAAATAGCTTCAAACCCAACAGAACCTTTGGTATTGGCAAGAAATGAGTGCCATATATCCTTGATAAACCCCACTATTTCACACCCTATATCTGTGTGGAGTGTGGAGTGTGGAGTGTGGAGTGTGGAGTGTGGCCCTTTTTAATATTCATGAAATCAATTTCCAGAAAATAATCAGTAAAATACATTTATAATTACTAAAATCTTAACATGTTCATTCGATTTATCAAGTTTAAGCTGGTTGGCCTTGTAGTTCTGGCCGTTTCCCTATTTCGGAAGATCAAAAATCTGCCCTGGGTAAATCAGATCTGGGTTTTTGATGTGGTCGCGGTTGGCGTCATATATTTGCACATAACGCGTGCCATTTCCGTAGCGGGTTTGCGCCAAGGCCCACAAAGTATAGCCAGGTTGGATTGTAACGGATGACACATCAGAATTTGCAACGGCAGCTATATCAGTGACCGCTGCGCGCTTGAACGGGCTTTTTACCCGCTCTGTTACCACACCTGTTGCATCCACGCTGTCAACGCGCAAGTCGTACAGGCCGTCGGGGACATCGGTTAAGGTGATTTTCCACTGGCCATTATCTTGTACTTTTTGTGCATCAGCAGGTTTGTTATCCAGATATACCCTGATAAAATCACTGCTGTTGCCGCGACCTGAAATAACCACATCGCCCAGATCATCGTAAATAATCGTATCTAGGGATAAATCTTCAGCACTGGCGGTCTGTGTCGGGGTGGTGGTGTCAGATGCCACAGGTTTTACCTTTGGTGGGGTAATAACCTCTATGCTGTCGGGCTGTGCGATAACCAGTTTGGGCGCTACAACCGCTTTTGGTTTGAACGGCATAACCAAGACTTTGCCAACAGATGCCAGATCATCCAGATCGTTTTGCTTTTGCGCCAAAGTAAGTTCACGTGGCACATCAGACGGATCGAAATCAATCAAGGCGACAAAGGAACCGCTGGCGTCAACCGTAGCTTCATGAATGGCTATGCCATCCAGCAATATAATGACGGTGGTTTTAGGGGCAGCTTTACCCGCAACCACGGCGGAACCGTTTTTGTCTACACGTACCAAATCAAAACTTGGCGGGTTTGGTTGTGGTGCAATATCAACAACCTCTATTTCTGGTACGGGTGCAATAACCTCTGGTTCTGGTTCCGCTACTTTAGCAGGCTCTGATTCTGGTGTTGGCTCTGGTTCTGCCACCTTTTTTGGTTCTGGTATGATCTCAGGCTCTGCAATTTTAACAGGCTCAGGTACAACCACTGGCTCTTCGACCTTAACAGGTTCCGGCGTCACAACTGGCTCTGCAATCTTTGCGGGTTCAGACATCACGGCTGGTTCAACAGTTTTTGCAGGTTCTGGGGCTGCTTGTGGCTCAACTTCAGGCTCTATCACCTTAGTTGGTTCAGGTGTTGGCTCTGGTTGGATCAATGCGATTTTAGGTTGTTCTACAATTTCTGTTTCAGATTGTACCTGCTGAACAGATGGTATTTCTTCAGGTGGATTGCCGGCAATAAAATAACTTGTGACCCCAACCACAACAACCGTTGCAGCGGCACCGCCAATAGCCAACCCTGATCCTACAGATTTAGACACATTCTTCCCCTTCACCCACCTTGTGTAGCATGTTATATCAAACGAATATCAAATCAAAAACAGAATTTCGTCATAGGCTAAATATGTCACACAAACCACAACACTCTGTATGCGTCTTTTGCGGCTCACGCCCAGGGAAATCCCCTGCTTATATCAAAAGTGCCCAAGAAATAGGGGCATCTTTAGCACATAACAACCTGCGCCTTGTATATGGTGCAGGTGACGTAGGGCTTATGGGGGCGGTCGCGAATGCGGTGCAAAAACATAATGGCGCAGTATTCGGTGTTATCCCAACACATCTTTTAGCGCGTGAGGTAGGTAAAACCGATCTCACACAATTTATCATCACTGAAAATATGCACGAACGTAAAAAACTGATGTTCATGAATTCCGATGCGATTATCACATTGCCAGGTGGGCCAGGATCACTGGATGAATTGTTTGAGGTTTTAACATGGGGCCAACTGGGGCAGCACGAAAAACCCATGTTTCTTTTAAACACGGACGGGTATTGGAACCCCCTGCTTAGCCTGATCGACCATCAAATTGAACAAGGGTTTGCCGATCCGTCTTTTCGCGCCTTATTACAAGATTTCAATTCTGTAGATAGTCTGATGGAAAAACTGCTTCACGATCTTTCGCCGCGCCACGACGCATAAGAATAAAGCCCAAGTGCGATCCAGATCAAACCAAACGTTAAAAAATGCCAATTTGTAACGGGTTCCATAAAAATTACCGTGCCAACTGCAAATTGTAATGTTGGGTTAAGGTATTGCACCAACCCAGCACTTGCCAGTGTTAAACGCTTCATTCCATACGACATTAATACCAACGGGCCTGCAGTTATTGGGCCTGCGAACATTAATAAAGCGGTGTCCCATCCCGAACCAAAATAACCTCCTGCCCGTCCAACAAAGCCTGTCCAGCCCAGATGATGCACACCAAGCAACCAGATCAATGCTAAGGGGGCCAGCACAATCACTTCGCCCATGACAGATACGACAGGGCCAGCAGGTAAGGATTTTTTGCACACGCCGTAAAGCCCCATGGAAAATGCAAGAATAAGCGATACCCAAGGGGCAACGCCAAGACCGATTGTTAATAAGGCCACCGCAAAACAGGCCAAACCGACCGCATACCATTGAACACGCGCAATACGTTCACCTAAAAACAGATAGCCCAAAACAACGGCTACAAGCGGGAAAATATAATAACCTAAAGAGCTTTCCACCACCCGCCCGATTTGCACCGATAAGATATATGTAAACCAGTTAATGCTTATTAACAGGGCGGCAAGGATGACAATTATAATAGAGCGTTTATGATAAAGCATCGCTTTAATCTCAGCCAATCGCCCCATATAGGACAACAGCCCAAACAAAAAAACCAATGACCAGATTGTACGGTGACTAAGCACTTCCAAAGGCGGAATATGCGCTATTTGTTTGTAGTAGATCGCAGCAAAGCCCCAGATCATGCAAGCACAGACCAGTGCTAAAATACCTTTAATGGGTTCTGACATGTAACGGCCCTAATCTTATCCAAGACCAAATTGGCCAAATGAAAACCCCGCCGGTAAACCGACGGGGTTTTGAAACGCTTGGCACATCCTTAAGCGAACTTAAGGCCTCCCAGTGCGGCAGCGTGAAACTGTTGGGGTAGATTGCGCAAATTTCATCCAAAGTCAACAACTTCAATCAATTAGCAGTGGCAATTTACAGGTTATATTTAGAATGTTTCTTATGTAAGGCCACATATAATATTTATTCTCTGGTTAGAGTTCCACATTAAGTTATTGATAGTATTATATTTTAAACTTATTTACCTTAAAATTTTACCGACATATATCAAGATAATTCAACAATGGTTATTTCTGGGACAGAGCCCATACGCACTGGTAAAATTGAACACCCCAAACCACCTGAAACAACCAAATCGCGCCCTTGCTCAATGATATGGCCATAAACAAATCGGTTGCCATACCTAGAAGGTACAATCGGTGCCCAGCCAAATAGGCGAATTTGCCCGCCATGGGTATGGCCTGATAAAGTTAACGCAATGCGGTTTGGCACTTGCGGGAAAATATCTGGCTCGTGGGCCAATAAAATAGCGGGGGCATCATCGGTTACTTGCGCCAATGTTGCGGGTAAATCATCAACGCCGCTGTGCCGTAACGGTCGGCTGCGTATCGCCATTTGATCGCCAAGGCCCAATAGCCAAAATGCACTATCGCCTGTTCCGACTTTCAACGCTGTGTTTTCTAATACGGCAATGCCTTCAGCTTCTAAGGCACGTTGCGCAATAATTGGCCCTTTACCTGATTTTTGCGCAACGGTATCTTGCCACCAATCATGATTGCCCAACACAGAAAATACCCCCAAAGGTGCGTCCAGTTTCTTTAACTCTTTAGCAGTTTTGGTAATGTCTACAGGAGTTAGCACAAACTTATGACTGGCATTATGATCGCCCAAAAGAACGATTATATCCGCCCCCAACCCGTTGGTGCGTTTCACAATTTTACGTAACCGTGCAAGCCCCATATAAGGCTCGCCCATATGCAAATCCGTGACAATCGCAATACGCAGCTTATGCCCTTTGCGCCAAGTTGCTGGTGAAATTTTCCAAGTTGTGACCCGTAAACGTAACATCGGTTCGATCACTAAACCATAAACCGACACAAAAAGGCCTGCCAGCGTTGTCGCCAGCAGGCCTTTTAAAAAGCGTCGTCTGTTAAGCATTAAATGCCTTAAAGTCGTGAGGCTACGTTATCCCAGTTCACCAAGTTATCTAGGAAATTAGCGATATAAACAGGGCGTTTGTTGCGGAAATCAATGTAATAAGAATGTTCCCAAACATCACAACCCAATAGCGCCGTCTGGCCAAAGCAAAGCGGGTTCACACCGTTTTCTGTTTTTGTCACAGCAAGGCCGCCATCGGCATTCTTTACCAACCAGCACCAACCTGACCCAAACTGGCCTGCACCCGCTGCACCAAAGTCAGCTTTGAATTTATCGACAGAACCAAAGCTGTCAACTATTGCTGCTTCCAATTCAGACGGCATAGCCCTGCCTGATGGGCCCATCATTTCCCAAAACTGGTTGTGGTTCCAAAGTTGGCTGATGTTGTTAAAGATACCATTTTGGGCAACCGCTGACGCGTCATATGTCCCGGTGATGATCTCTTCCAATGACTTACCGGCCCATTCAGTGCCCTCAATCAAAGCGTTGCCGTTGGTGACATAGGCGTTGTGGTGCATATCATGGTGAAACTCCATAGTTTCAGCAGACATGCCGCCCGTGGCAAGTGCGTCATGGGCATAGGGTAGGTCGGGAAGTTCGAAAGCCATCTTATGTATCCTTATCTGTTGGAATATTTGTTCTGAGTTTAATATAGCTGAAAGTCACGCCAAGGAAAGCGGGATTTTTCTAAACGGGTACAGCTACAATCGCAACCCGCCTGCCTTCGGACAATAGCACATTATAGGTGCGACATGCAGCAGGCGTTGCCATCACCTCATAAGGGACATTAGCCTTTTCCAGCTGTTCTTTTACCGCCGCTGGCAACAGTGCGATCTGTGCGCCGACACCGACAAAAATCACATCATAATCTGCAACCGCAGCAATAACGACGGCCCAATCAGACAAACCTTTCCACGGTGTTATCCCCTTGGGTAAAATGGCTATTGGCCCATCGTGCAGCACTTCGTTCACCCGAAAAAATCCGGGCCCATAGGCATCTATTGGCGGCTGACCTGCATATGTAATTTCATTAAGTTCCATATGACTTTATTAATCCCAAACAGGCATTCCCGCAAGCGCACTAAACGCGATCATTGCATAGGCTACACGGCGGTAAATATATTCTTTTTCAGGGTTAAATATCCACTGCCCGATCACCCCTGCGATCGCATAAGGTACAGTAAGAACCACCCCGATTATCAATGGAAAAATAACCAACAATCCTTTGATTGCAAAAACAATAAAAGTCATTGCATCGACCAGTAACAAATACATCATCATATTACCGCGAATAACCTGTGGTGGCCGTGGGCTAGACATATAAGACATGATAACGGCAGGGCCAGGTAAGGCTGCAACACCGCACATAAACCCGCTAATTACACCGACAAAGCTGGTCATCAGCGCCCCTAAAGGATTGCGATACCGCCAGCCGCTCATAAGTAAAACCAACAAGATTAAGGCAAGAATGGAAACCATCCAGCGAAACACAACCGGGTCAAGTTGCGTTAGCAAATAGACCCCGAAAGGCAGGCCAATAATCGCACCGATACCCAGAAGGCCCACATCTTTGGGCTCACCATCGCGCCAGGCACGTGGCAACAACAACAACGGGCCGAATAAATCAAATGTCATCATGATTAAAATTGCGTTGATCGGCTCTACCGCTAATGCAGCGATTGGAATGAAAACCATAGCTGTGCCAAAGCCCGCAAAACCGCGCACGATACCTGCAACAAAGGTGGCAGCTATAAGAAGCGGCAGACCTTCAAACGATAAGGCTTGCCAAAGCGCATCCATTAAGCGTCGATATTTGCAAACTGCGTGCCTGCACGCCCGTCATCAACCTTATCCCAATCACGCTTTACTCCCAGACGCAGCAATATGTTTGACGCGATAAAGACAGACGAATATGTGCCGACGATAACGCCCCAGATCATTGCAAAAACAAAACCGCGAATAACGTCGCCACCCAATACAAAAAGGGAAATCAACGCGATCAGGGTTGTAACAGACGTCATCACTGTGCGCGATAAAGTCTCATTTATCGACAGGTTCAAAACTTCGTTCATAGGTTTTTTCTTATACTTGCGCAGGTTTTCGCGCACACGGTCAAACACAACGACCGTATCATTCAGTGAGTAACCGACAATGGTCAGTAAGGCTGCAATAATTGCCAGATCGAACTTAATCTGCAATATGCTAAAAATCCCGATTGTCAGCACCACATCATGTACAAGTGCTGCCACAGCCCCGACAGAGAATTGCCATTCAAACCGCAACCAGATGTAGAATAAAACTGCAGAAATCGCTAAAATCACTGCGATAACAGCGGTTTGTATCAACTCACCTGACACTTTGGGGCCAACGCTATCAACTTGCGGAAAGCTCATAGTCGGGTCAACATCTACCAGTGCGCTTTTAACCGCTTTAATCGTCGCAATGGTTGCCGCTTCAGCACCTTCTTGTGCTTCAATACGAATTTGCGAGACTTTCGATTTGGTACCAGACAGTTGATCTGCGGGGTCAATCACCTCGGTGATCGAAATATCCCCCAGCCCCAATGGGGCAAGGGCTGCACGGTAAGCCACAATATCAACAGGGTTTTGTGCGTCAGTTCTAATGGTTGTACCACCGCGAAAATCGATGCCGTAATTAAGGCCAATCATTAAGAAAAATACAATAGAGGCGATCATCGCCAAAGCGGATGCGCTCAGTGATAGTTTATCAAGCCGGAAAAAATCTAATGTTGTCTCAGAGGGAACCAGTTTCAGTCTCATGATGCGCTCCTACACTTCAATTTCTTTGGGACGGCGACGCCCCATATAGATGGAAATCAATATCCGTGTCACCCAGATAGCGGTGAAAACAGATGTGATAATGCCAATACCCAGCGTGATAGCAAAACCACGCACAGGCCCCGACCCCATCACAAACAGAATAACGGCTGCAATCAATGTGGTGATATTCGCATCAATAATGGCACTAAACGCGCGCTCATATCCCAGCTCAATCGCCCGAACTGGGTTTTTGCCGCCTTTAAGTTCTTCGCGGATACGTTCAAACACCAACACATTGGCATCAACAGCCATCCCGATGGTCAAAACGATGCCCGCAATACCTGGCAATGTCAGTGTTGCCCCGATCATCGACAACAGTCCGAAAATCAGGCCAACGTTGATAATTAAAGCGACATTAGCAAACACCCCAAACAAACCATAAGTAAGCATCATAAAGACCAGCACAGTGATAAAGGCCACGATACAGGCCAAAGCACCTGCATCAATACTGTCTTGACCCAATTCAGGGCCGATGGTGCGTTCTTCTAGATAAACCACTTTCGCAGGCAAAGCACCTGCACGTAGTTGGATTGCCAGTTTTGTTGTACCTTCAACATCAAACTGACCCGTGATAATACCAGATCCGCCTGGAATATGACTTTGAATTGTAGGGGCCGAAAGCACTTCGGCATCTAGTACAATGGCAAAAGCCTGTCCGATATTGCTGGCAGTATATTCCCCAAAAATACGCCCGCCTGTCGGGTTTAGCCGAAACGAAATAGCGGGGCGGTTGTTTTGGTCAAAGGAAGGTTGTGCATCAACCAAATGGTCGCCTGTAATCGTGGCTTGTTTTTCCAATATATAATACAACTCTTGCTGTTCGGCATCAGGCAACAATATTTGTCGGCTGGTTATACGCGCGTCAACATCTGCCGTACGGCCTAAAACTGGATGAAACGTTAGCTTTGCGGTCTTACCGATCAGCTCTTTTAATTCTTCTGCAGAACCGATGCCGGGGACTTGTATCAAAATACGCCGATCACCTTGCCGTTGAATTGTTGGCTCGCGTGTGCCTGCCTCATCCACACGGCGGCGGATTACTTCTAGTGATTGCGCCATTGTGCGCTGGTCAGTTGCTAGGCGTTCCGCTTCTGACAGACGAATAACAACATCCGCACCTTCAAAGCTCACATCAATGTCTGTCGCCCCTGCCCCAGACAAGGTTTGTACGGGACGGGCTAATGTACTTACAGTCGTAACCGCATGTGCCATTGCCTCTGGTTTTGAAATGCGCACACGCAATTCAGTGTCATTATCAAAATTACGGCGAATCGTCCCGATAACTTCACGTTCTGCACGCAGCGCGGTTTTCACTTCTGGCCAGTAACTGGCAATACGTTCGGCATAAACATCTTCAACCTGAACTTCGGCCAAAAGATGCGCACCACCACGCAAATCCAGCCCAAGGTTCACGATCGCAGACGGCATCCACAGTGGCCATTGTTCTGCTTGTGCGGTTAATTCAGGTGTTGTTGGCACCCCTGACGCCAAAATCGCCTTTGCATCATTTGACTGTTCCACACGGTTGTAAAACCCGTTTGGCACAGCCATCAAAACACCAAGGATACAAACCGCCCATATCATGAACGTCTTAAAGAAAGAAAACTGGAGCATCAGAGCGCCTTTTAAAATACTATTTTTTTGCTGGTTCAGTCTTATTCAAAACTGTTTGAATTGTATTCTGAATTACTTTCACTTTTACGCCAGTTGCAATTTCTACTTCAACTTCGTTTTCAGTGCCAACTTTGGTAACTTTACCCATCAATCCACCAGCAGTAACAACATGGTCGCCTTTACGCAAAGCATCAACCATAGCGCGGTGTTCTTTCATTTTCTTTTGTTGTGGACGGATCATCAAGAAGTACATGATCGCAAAGATCAGGATCAATGGGATAAAACTTGTGATACCGGCGGCACCGCCTGCGGCTTGGGCATAAGCTGGTGTTGCAAACATAAAACTGTCCTTTTGTCATTTCGGCAGAATGGCCTGCCTATTTCAATCGAGCAGACACTATCTTTTACATTTGGGGATGACAAGCCGCCTTAGCACTTGGAAATATCAAATTTTTGAGCAATACATACTATATATTGCAGGGGCTACGCGTGATACTACAGATTATACCTTTCGACCACGGTCTGTTTTGGGCGATTTTAATCGCTGTGGTCAGTATTGCATTAGTTTGGGCATTGCGCCCGATATTAAAGCGAATCTTGCAACAGTTCGGAATGTCATCAGATCGACTGTATCTGAACGCCCTTATTTTGATCACTGTTATCCTAAGCCCGTTCTGGCTGTTGCTTTTTGTTTACACACTACAGGCGACATTCGGCATTATCCTAAGCAGCACCCCACCCCAAGAAAGCAGTCTTTTGCTAACACATTACGGTGCATTATCCGCTTTAATCATCACCTTGGGTGCCCTAACCGCCGCCCCGCTATTGTTGGTTAAATCCTTTATCAATGAACGCCAAACAGCAAATGCCGAGACCCACCGCATATCAGAAGAGTACAGGCATATCACCGATCGCTTTACCAATGCGGTAAATCAGTTGGGGGCGCAAAGAACCGTTCATAAACGAGCGTCGCAGCCGCAGTATCAAATAGATCAAGATGGAAATTACATACCCGACCCAGAAGGCAAAACCGTTGCCAAATGGGATAGTTGGACGGAAACCGAGCCAAATTTAGAAATCCGCTTTGGCGGTTTGTTTGCACTGGAACGCATTAGTCAAATAAGCGACCGCGAACATGTGGCAGTGATGGAAACACTTTGCGCCTATATTCGCGAGAACGCCAAATCACGGCTAGAGGCTGATGCGACACACGATATGCCAGCACAATATTCTAGCCCGCGTGCTGACATACAAATGGCGGTAAAAATCTTGGGCAGACGTGGCCAAGAGCGCATTGAATTAGAAGCCCAGCGCGAACCAGCATATCGGCTTGATTTGCGCGGATCAGACTTGGCTGTCGTAGATTTTTCAGGCGGAAAGTTTGGGCCTGTATTGTTTGAAAGGGCGAATTTGCAAGGGGCATGGCTGGATAATACATCCTTTAAAGGTGCGGATTTTTCATCAGCAAATATGACCGAGTGCTGGTTAGAAGAAGCGGTTCTAATTAAGGCACGTTTCGACGAAACCATTCTGAACGGGGCTTGGATGGTTGGCGCAAATTTAAATGGTGCCGCATTGGTTGGAGCTGAGCTGCACAAAGCTAAAATGCGCAACGCAAACCTACAAGGTGCGGAATTGGACAGTGCTAAACTGGATGATACCGATGTTTCAGATGCAAATATGCAACTTGTCTGGTTACGTGGTGTGGACTGTGCGGGTTTTAATAATTTAGAACAAGATCAATTAGATAGCGCATTTGGCGATGCAACCACAAAGGTCCCAAAGGGCTATACCCGCCCCCTTTGGCCCCGCCAACAAAGCACATACATGGAAAGTTTTGAAATGTGGGTAGACGCCAAAAAGCAGAAAAGCCTATCTTAAGGTTAATATAGTACAGTTTAATCCTGTGAGGGAAGTATGTTTGATGTAGTGGAAAGCGCGTTCCAGCTTCCAAAATGGTTACCTGCAAATATGGTACCTTGGTTGCTGCTTGTGACCGTTTTATTTTTGTTTTCGTTTTTACGTTCGCGCCTTTGGCAAAGCATAAAGCGCCAGTTTGCGATGCTAAACGCGATCCATCAACCCGCATTAAAATGGCTTGCGTGGCTGTCGTTGTTATTAGCGCCACTTTGGGCAGGTATTATCGTCCTTGTACTGTATAGCCTATGGCTACTTTCCACCTCATTTTCAGATGCGGCGGCACTAGGCGAATTGCGCCAACATGTTATGCTTTTGTTGGGGCTTACGGCTACATTCATTGCCTTACTTGCCGCCCCTTTTATCATTTTCTCTATCTTCATGGCCGAACGGCGCACCCGCGCTACGGAAGAAAGCTATATCACTGGGCGCATATCGGATGCGGTCACACAGCTAGGAATGGAACGCACCGTTTGGGAAGACGGGCTGCAAAACACCCAACCCAATTTAGAAGTGCGCTTAGGGGCTATTTACACGCTTGAACGGGTCGCTATCGAGTCTAAGCGCGATCATATTGCGATCATGGAAACAATCTGCGCCTATATTCGGGAAAATACCCGTGTACCGCGCTTTGACGAAGATGCCAGCAAAGAGGCTTGGGCTAAGATTGCCAAGAAAGAAAAGAAGGAAATCTGGGATTTAACCAAAGATGAACGCGCGTCGGTTGCAGCTTTACTGCCACCGCGCGCTGACATTCAGGCAGCTTTAACAATTCTTGGCAGACGCGACGAACGTGCGCCAGGCCGATTAGATTTTGAAACCGCCAATAATTTCGTTCTTGATCTGCGTGGCAGCAATCTTGCACATGCCGATCTGAACAATGCAAATTTCGGGGCTGTATTACTGGATGATGCAAACCTGCAAGGTGCCTCACTTTCTGTGGCAAAACTAAAAGGTGCAAGCCTGAACCATGTTAATCTGCAAGAAGCGGATTTGTTTAAAGTTAACTTAAGTGACGCGTCATTGAATGGCGCCCAAATGCAGCGCAGTTGGCTGGATTGGGCTAACTTTCAGGGTGCCCGCATGGTTATGGCGCGGTTCCAAGAAGCCAATTTTTCAGCCACCGAAATGCTTTATGCAGGCGTGAAGGCTGCCGATTTCACGGGTGTTACCCATCTGTCTAAAGGGCAGTTGGATGTGATGATCGGGGATGGTTCCACGATCTTGCCCGCAGGAATGCCACACCCATCTGTAGATAACTGGTCAAAAAAAGAACTGTCATCGGAAGCCTTCCTAAGCTTCTGGCAGTCAACCAAGAACAAGCTGGTTTAATCTGACCAGAATTTGGCTATAACCCCAATAATAACTCCGAATCTAAACTTGTTCAGGTAACCCCATGCACGATATACGCACCATCCGCGAAAACCCCGAAGCCTTTGATGCAGCGCTCGCCATGCGCAATGCGGCCCCGATGTCGGCCGAAATTCTTGCTTTGGATGAAGGTCGTCGCGCAAAAATTACCAAGGCCGAACAAGCCCTTGCAGAACGCAATGCCGCATCAAAAGAAATCGGTCGTGCCAAAGCCCAAGGATTAGACGATGAATTTGAACGCCTGCGTCTGCTGGTTGCTGATAAAAAGGCAGAAATTGCCACTTTGGACGCAGAGGCAAAAGCGGAAAATGACAAGTTGCAAAACCTGTTACTAACGCTGCCAAACAGCCCTTATGACAATATTCCTTTGGGCAAAGACGAAGCAGATAACGTGGAAATACACCGCTGGGGCATGCCTTTGTCCTTACATTTCAGCCCGAAAGAGCATTTTGAAATACCTGCGGTTCAGGCCAACATGGATTTTGAAACCGCTGCAAAAATCAGCGGCTCACGATTTGTAATCCTGTCAGGGGCCATTGCCCGCGTTCACCGCGCACTTGCACAGTTTATGCTCGATACACACGTTAACGAAAACAACCTAACGGAAGTTAATGGCCCTGTTCTAGTACGTGATGAAGCCATGCTGGGAACTGGCCAGTTACCAAAATTTGCCGAAGACAGTTACCAGACAACTAACGGCTGGTGGTTGGTGCCAACTTCGGAAGTGACACTAACCAATATTGTAGCCGACGATATCAGTAATGACAGTGATCTACCGCGCCGCTTTGTATCACATTCATTATGTTTTCGGTCTGAAGCAGGTTCTGCTGGGCGTGATACATCTGGCATGCTGCGCCAACATCAATTTGAAAAAGTTGAAATGGTCAGCATAACCCGTCCCGAAGACAGCCGCGATGAATTGGATCGCATGACCAAATGTGCGCAAGGCATTCTGGAACGCCTGAACCTGCCTTACCGCACCGTGGTGTTGTGTACGGGTGATATGGGTTTTGGTGCGCGACGCACCCATGACATTGAAGTTTGGTTACCGGGCCAAGATACCTACCGTGAGATTTCCAGTTGTTCTGTTTGTGGTGATTTTCAAGCACGCCGCATGAATGCACGTTTCCGCCGTGCTGGCGAAAAGAAACCAGAATTTGTGCATACTTTAAACGGTTCAGGCTTAGCAGTTGGGCGTTGCCTGATCGCGGTATTGGAAAATGGCCAGCAATCAGATGGTTCAGTGCAACTGCCAGAGGTTTTACATGCATATCTGGGTGGCAACACACAGATCACAGCCGATGGTGTGTTAGCCTAAGGTCTATTACTTGCTTTTGAAGCCTGAAGTGCTAGCCTAGCCATATGGAATCGTAGGTTTAAACAAACGCGCATTATTTGGGAATAATTGTATGAAATACACGCTTTGCATCGCTATATTGGCAACTATATCCTTATCAGCATGCGCTACTGTCATACGTGGAAATAATGAAACTGTTAGCTTTACTTCCAGCCCACAAGGGGCAGCCGTTTCAACATCTACGGGTGTTCGATGCACAACACCTTGTGATGCAAAAGTCAGACGCAAACACGATTTTGACGCTAAATTTATCCTAAACGGTGAAGCAAGAACCGTAAATGTTGATGCAAAAACCACTGTTCCAGTAGCTGCGGGTGCTGTTGTGGCTAATGCCGTCTTGGGCGGCATCATTGGGCTAGGTGTAGATATTGGCACTGGGGCACTTAAAAGCCACGCACCAAACCCAGTTCATGCTGATTTTGATGGTCGCAGTGGAACGCAGGCATCCCAAACCTATGCCGCACCATCCACAGCCTATGCATCAGTATGTGGAAAAGACAGCCCACCCTTAGTTGGCGGCACCAGCTACTGCTGATAAATGACTGCTACAAACTAAACCAAATTCCAGCCATCCCCCTTTCCACTTATCCCCTGATAGTGTAGCCAATCTGTAAACTAAAATCAGGTAAAACAGATATGCGCATACTTATTACAAACGACGACGGAATTCGGGCCCCTGGCCTTGAAGTTATGCTGGAGATAGCGATGCAAATCGCTGGGCAAGACGGTGAAGTTTGGACGGTTGCCCCCGAAATGGAGCAATCAGGTGTTGGCCATGCAATTTCATTCGTTAGTCCAATGCGGGTATTTCGCAATTCTGAACGTGTGGTAGCGGTTGATGGCACGCCTGCGGATTGTGTGATGGCAGGTATAAGTGAAATTATGGGTGAAAAACCCGATCTTATATTATCTGGCATTAACCGAGGTAATAATGCTGCACAAAACACGCTTTACTCAGGCACAATCGGTGCTGCAATAGAGGGCGCGTTACACGGCATTAAATCCATTGCTTTGTCGCAATTTTTTGGCCCTGATAACCGTGATTTAGACGACCCGTTTGAAGTTGCACGTGCAAAAGGGGTAGAGGTTGTTCAGGCTATTCTTGATGCAGATGCATGGGGTAAAGCCCCATACGGCCTGTTTTATAATGTAAATTTCCCACCCGTTCCCACATCACAATGCAAAAACATTAAGGCAGTGGCACAAGGTTTTCGGGCAAATACCAACTTTCACACCGTTGCTGAAACCAGCCCCAGCGGACGGCCGTACTTATGGGTATCAACTGGGCCACAACATATTTCCACTTTGCCAGGCACAGATGTACATGCCAACTTAGACGGCTATATTTCGGTTACACCCATGCACGCCGATTTCACCTGCCACGAAAGCTTGGCCGCATTAGAAGGGGCATTTAAATAATGCTCAGCCCCGAAGCACAAATGCAGTTTTTGCTGATGCTTCGCAACAGGGGCGTTCCAGATCATGTACTACAAGCAATGGAAAAAGTGCCCAGAAACATGTTTGTTGAGGGCCACTTCCAAACCCATGCGCTTGACGATATGGCCTTACCGATTGATGCGGGCCAAACCATTAGCCAACCAAGTGTGGTCGCTAAAATGACCGAGGCGCTTGAAGTAGGCTCAAGACACAAGGTTTTGGAAATTGGCACTGGTTCTGGCTATCAGGCAGCGATTTTATCGCATCTTGCCAGACGGGTATATTCACTGGAACGTCACCGCAAACTTTCAATCAAAGCCCGCGCCAGAATTGACGCGTTGAACCTGCGTAATGTTATCATCACAACGGGTGATGGCAGCTTGGGCATGCCCGATCAATCCCCCTTTGATCGCATCCTTTTGACTGCGGCCGCAGAAGACCCGCCAGCAAACCTCTTGGAACAATTACGAATGGGGGGTATTATGGTGTTACCGGTTGGGCAATCAGATGCCGTCCAAAGCCTGATAAAGATTGAAAAAACTGAAAAAGGGCTTAATTACACAGAACTGGGCGAGGTGCGGTTTGTACCGCTTGTCGCAGGAATAGCAAAAAATGACGGGGGTTAATCCCGCAACGCAGGAACAGTATAATGGCATTAAAAACAATACGGTATACCCTAAAATCGCTCGTGCTAATGAGCAGTGCAATCGCATTGACGGCGTGTAATGATTTTTCGATCAGTGATCTGAACACGCGTATTAATCCTACACCCAACCAAAACACCAGCGCCCAAACACCCAGACCTAAACCTGACAGTCGTGGTGTTATCACGTACCCAAATTATCAGGTAATTGTTGCAAAACGTAATGATACCATGGCCGATATTGCTGGTCGCGTTGGCATGAGTGCAGCCGAACTTGCCAGCCATAACGGCCTGCCGGAAACATATATTGCCCGAAAAGACGAGGTTTTGGCCTTGCCTGCCAGCATCATCATTCCCACAGAAGATCCCCAAGATGGCAGCTCTATCGAAGCCATTGCAACGGCCGCGATTGACCGCGCAGGCCCGACCCCCATTCAAAAAGGCACCATCGCGGGGCCAGAACCAATTCGCCATGTCGTTGAACAAGGTGAAACTGCCTACTCAATCGCACGATTATACGATGTTTCAGTCACAGCCCTTGCATCGTGGAACGGGCTTGATCGCAATCTGTCTGTGCGAACAGGGCAACAACTTTTGATCCCTGTAGCAGAGGATGGCAGCATACAAACTGCGCCACTTGAGACTAACGGCCAAACACCTGTGCCACCAAGTGCCAAAACACCGCTGCCTGCATCGGTTGAAACCGCCAAGCTGCCCGAAAGCCCGAATCTTTCGTCTGACCGCACCCCTGCGGGGGCATCTGGTAAATTGCTGCGCCCCGTAAACGGCAAAGTCATACGGGGGTATTCGCGCAAAAAAGGCGGGAATGAGGGTTTGGATATTGCCGCAAGTGCTGGCACATCCGTAAAAGCCGCTGAAAGTGGTGAGGTCGCATTAATCTCAAAATCCAGCAGCCAAAATACCATTGTCTTAATTCGCCACCCAGATAACCTTTATACGGTGTATTCTAATGTTTCGAATGTTGCTGTGAAAAAAGGTCAAAAGGTCAAGCGCGGGCAGACCATTGCCAAAGTCGCACAAGGTGACCCAGCATTTGTTCATTTTGAAATCCGTCGTGGCACCGAAAGCGTTGATCCTGCACCGTATTTATAAAGTCGTAAGCAGGAGGGCTTAGACCCGCCAAACTTTCCACTTGCACAACAGAACGATTTCGGCTTCTCATGCGATCTGGCTTTTTGCCAAGATATGCGCCCCACCCCTTTTGAAAGACTGACATGAATAATCGTAATGGCATTTTGCTGGTGATCGCCTCTATGGCGGGGTTCACGCTTGAAGACATGTTCATCAAGCAACTTTCAACTACCATAACTATAGGCCAGATTTTAATAACACTTGGTGCGTGCGGCGCGTTGATTTTTGCCACTATGGCACACCTAAAAGGCCATAGCGTGTTTGCGCCCCACGTCTGGACACGCGCAACCGTTGCGCGCGCGGCAACAGAAGCCGTGGCCGCGATTGCGTTTCTTACGTCACTTTCACTTGTCCCTATTTCAACCGTTGCCGCCGTATTTCAGGCCACGCCACTGGCCATAACAATGGGTGCAGCACTGTTTTTGGGCGAAACCGTCGGCTGGCGCCGTTGGAGTGCTATTATAGTGGGTTTTATGGGCGTACTTCTAATTATCAGGCCAGGTTACAGCGGATTTGATCCTGCGATAATCTTTGTACTAATCGCAGTCATAGGTGTTGCAGCCCGCGATCTTATTACCCGCCTAATTGCTGATAATGTGCCCTCTACTATCGTGTCATTTCAAGGCTTTGCATCTGTATTCTTTGCAGGGAGCACACTGTTGCTAATAAGGGAAGACAGTTTAGTTTCTGTCACAAAACTGGAAGCATCTTACCTTGCAGGTGCGGTTGTTTTTGGTGTTGCTGGGTATTACGCAATCGTAGCCGCCATGCGTATTGGTGACGCATCAGCGATCACCCCGTTTCGCTATACCCGCCTGTTATTTTCGCTTATCGTAGGCATGGTAGTTTTCAATGAACGCCCTGATGCGCCGACCTTAATTGGGGCATCCATTATCATTGGAACAGGGTTATATATGTTCTTACGCGAACACCGCGTAGCGCAAGCCGATGAATTACGGGTGTAAGGATAGGTTTTTGCCCTAACCGCCCCTTGCATCCCCTCGCCATACCCTTGATATTCACCTTATGAGTCTGCCACCTGGTTTTATTGATGAATTGCGTGACCGTTCCTCGATCGCACAGGTCGCAGGGCGCAAAGTGTCGTGGGATGCGCGTAAATCTAACCCCGGCAAGGGCGATTATTGGTCACCCTGCCCGTTTCATGCAGAAAAAACCGCGTCTTTTCATGTGGACGATCAAAAAGGGTTTTATTACTGCTTTGGTTGCCACGCCAAAGGCAATGTTTACAGTTTCATCCAAGAAACCGAAAACGTGAATTTCATGGAAGCAGTAGAAATTTTGGCCCGTGAAGCTGGCATGCCGATGCCTGCCCGTGACCCCGCCGCACAACAAAAGGCGGATCAGCGCACAGTACTTGTAGATGTGATGGAACAAGCCGTGCAGTTTTACCGCCTACAACTGCGCACGAATAACGCATCAAACGCACGCGATTATCTGGTAAAACGCGGGCTACCCGAAGCAATTTTGGAACAGTTTCAAATTGGCTATGCAGACAATAACCGCAATGGGTTGTTTCAGCACCTAACTGGAAAAGGTGTTTCCCCCGATGATATAGTTGAAGCTGGCCTTGCCATCAAGCCCGATGATGGCGGCAACCCGTTTGACCGGTTTCGCAACCGCATCATGTTCCCGATACGCGATGCCCGTGGTCGATGCACGGCATTTGGTGGCCGTGCAATGGATGCAAATCAACCCGCTAAGTATTTGAATTCACCTGAAACCCCGTTGTTTGACAAGGGGCGATCGCTATACAATCACCAACCCGCACGCGAAGCCGCAGGTAAGGTGCAAAGCTTGATCGTAGCCGAAGGTTATATGGATGTAATCGCCCTGTCACAAGCTGGCTTTAAGCATTCTGTAGCCCCGTTAGGCACCGCAATTACCGCCGATCAGCTACAACTAATGTGGCGCATAACCCCTGAGCCGATTATCGCCCTTGATGGCGACAAAGCAGGCCTGCGGGCCGCAATGCGCTTGATCGATGTCGCCCTGCCATTATTGGAAGCTGGTAAATCTTTGCGGTTTTGCATCCTGCCAGAAGGACAAGACCCTGATGATTTGATAAAAGCATCTGGCGCCAAAGCGATGCAAGCCTTGTTGGACACAGCACAACCAATGGTCAAACTGCTATGGCAACGTGAAACGGAAGGTAAAGATTTTGACAGCCCCGAACGCCGTGCCGCCCTAGATGCCAGCCTGCGCACCACTTTGAACACCATCCAAGACCGCTCTATAAAGTCGCATTACGGCCAGATTATAAAAGATTTCCGGTTTGACCTATTTCGCCAAAAACGCCCTGAACAATCTTGGGGCAACAAAGATTGGCGTAAAAAAGCACCCGAAAAAGCCTCGGAAGGTTTAAAATCATCCCTGCTGGCACAAGGGGTACAGGCCGATGTGTTGGTGCGCGAAGCAGTGATTTTAATGTCCGCGATTTTACACCCCCAAGCGGCCCTTGAAAAAGAAACCGCCCTAGAAAAATGCCATATTAGCACAGCTCATTTTAAGGAAATTCATAACGCACTCTTGGCAAACCTGCATGAAGACCTATCTAACGATAACACCGCATTTGATCTGGCAGATAAAATGACCAGTGCTTTGGGCTACAACCCTGTTGACCGTTTGGCAGAGCTAAAAGCCATCCGAACCCATCCATATTTACGGATTGGTGCGGATATAACGCAGATTAAACGCACCTTAGAAGAAGAGTTAACAAAACATGCGGCAATTTTGGGCGCCTTAAAGGAAATGCAAGAAGCCGAAGAAGAATTATCAGGATTAGCTGATGAATCAACCACTTGGCGCATTCAACAAGCGACCCAAGCACGTGAAAAGGCCACCAGAACGACCTACGGAAATGAAGATAATAGCGGTGATGACAGTGAAAACCTATCACAAGAGTTGCAAAAAATGCTCGATGATCAGATTTGGGTAAAGAAAAAACCATAATGTCATTGCGAATCATTGGTTCGCAGTGTTGATTCGCCCCTGTTACGGGTGATTCGTTTAACCCCTAAAGGGAGCAAGAAATGGCAGCTAAAGATACTGGGCAAGGTAAGAATGAACAGGCAGACGGTGCCTCTTCAATTTCGGATAACAGCCAGGCCAATATCAAAAAGATGATTTCGGTTGCGCGCGCGCGCGGCTATATCACTTATGACGAACTGAATGAGGTACTGCCACCCGATCAGGTTTCATCAGAACAAATCGAAGATGTGATGTCGATGCTGTCTGAAATGGGTATTAACATCATCGAAAGCGATGATGCCGAGGACGATGGCCCACGTGATCTGACGGTTGTTGAAGCTGACAAAAAAGAACTGGCCCTTGCAAATACTGGCGAAGCCAAACTTGACCGCACGGATGATCCTGTTCGTATGTACCTGCGCGAAATGGGTTCGGTTGAACTGCTGTCACGCGAAGGCGAAATTGCGATTGCCAAACGCATAGAGGCAGGCCGCAACACAATGATTGCAGGGCTTTGCGAAAGCCCGCTAACCTTCCAAGCGATTACCATCTGGCGCGAAGAGCTGTTGGACGAAGAAATTTTGTTGCGCGATGTGATCGATCTGGAAACCACCTTTGGTGAAACCATGGAAGACGGCGATGTCGTACCTGTGGCCAGCACATTAGGCTCAACACCTGCAAATATGAAAGTTGCCCCTGTCAAAAAAGAACCAGAACCCGTTCAAGAAGTTGATGCAGACGGTAATCCAATACGCTCTGACGACGACGATGAGGATGAAGACGAAGCAGCAAACCTTTCATTGGCAGCAATGGAAGAAGCCCTAAAACCACAGGTTTTAGAAACACTGGCTAAAATAGCCAAAAGCTATAATAAACTGGCTGGAATGCAGGATGTACGTATATCCGCCACACTGAATGAAGACGCATCTTTTTCTGGAAAAGAAGAAAAAGCATATCAGAAACTGCGCACTCATTTGGTTGAACAAGTTAATGCGCTGCATTTCCATAACAACCGTATTGAGGCCTTGATTGACCAGCTATACGGTATCAACCGCAAGATCATGTCGCTTGATAGTGGCATGGTGAAACTTGCTGACCAATCACGCATTAACCGTCGTGAATTTATCGAAGCCTATCGCGGGCGTGAGCTTGATCCGATGTGGATGGAAGATATTGCAGCACGATCTGGCCGTGGTTGGATGACATTTATTGAAAAATACAGCGATAAAGCCGAAGCAATTCGCGCTGAAATGGCACAAGTCGGCCAGTATGTTGGCGTCGACATTCCCGAATACCGCCGCGTTGTTAGCCAAGTGCAAAAGGGCGAAAAAGAAGCCCGTGCAGCGAAAAAAGAAATGGTCGAAGCCAACCTGCGTTTGGTGATTTCCATTGCCAAAAAATACACCAACCGTGGCCTGCAATTCTTGGATTTGATCCAAGAAGGTAACATCGGCCTGATGAAAGCGGTTGATAAATTCGAATATCGCCGTGGCTATAAATTCAGCACATACGCAACATGGTGGATTCGCCAAGCCATCACGCGTTCCATTGCAGATCAGGCCCGCACCATCCGTATTCCGGTGCATATGATTGAAACCATTAACAAGCTTGTGCGCACAGGGCGCCAGATGTTACATGAAATAGGCCGCGAACCAACACCAGAAGAATTGTCAGCGAAGCTGCAAATGCCACTGGAAAAAGTCCGCAAGGTGATGAAAATCGCCAAAGAACCTATTTCACTTGAAACCCCTATTGGTGACGAAGAAGACAGCCAACTAGGTGATTTCATCGAAGATAAAAACGCCATCCTACCCCTAGACAGCGCCATTCAGGGCAACCTGAAAGAAACCACAACACGGGTTCTGGCGTCGCTCACCCCACGCGAAGAACGCGTACTACGCATGCGCTTTGGCATCGGCATGAATACCGACCACACGTTGGAAGAGGTTGGCCAACAGTTCAGCGTGACACGCGAACGTATTCGTCAGATTGAGGCGAAGGCTTTGCGGAAGTTGAAACATCCGAGCCGTTCGCGAAAGTTGCGGAGTTTCTTGGATCAGTAGTTATGGTTTGGCCAGATTATTTCGACGAAGTAACCAACCTTATCAACTTCTGCGACGAGGCTGGAAGTGCGGTACCTGATTGGGAATATTGTTTTGAAAATATAACAAATGAAACTGATCTAGGCCGTCTTAAGGATAAAAATGCGAACAGTTTTGTTTATATATTTAAGATGGTTGGCAACAACACAGACGAAGTGAAAAAAGCCTTGTGTAAGCAAAAAACATGCAACCACACAAAACATAGAAAATGCCCTAAGGTTAATAAAAAGTCGTCACAGTTTTTATATGTTGGATCATCAAGGCGCAACATTCTGGGGCGCATTAAACAACATTTAGGTCAATGTCCTGACGCAACCTACGCATTGAAGTTATTCGATTGGTTTACTGGTCATGCTCACCTTTATGGTCGGGAATATAGCGGGATAAGTCCAACGGCTTTACAAATCCTTGAAGACAGTATTTCAGAAAAATTGAAACCAATGTTCGGAAAACAAGGCGGAAACGGTAAGTAATCCGTAGGGTGGGCTATAGCCCACGCGTTGCAAGGATCAATCAAACGCAAGTGTGTTTTATGGTGTGTAGATTGGAACGATGTGTCTGACTTGTCTGATGGTAAAGGTGGGCTAAAGCCCACCCTACGCGTTCACTGAACACAACTCATTCACACACATAAAAATTAACAATACCATTATTTATCAACACCTTAACCTCCTGTCCCAACTGGGACATCCAAATTATTTACAGACCCTGGATGCGACCTTAAAATATAAAAAAGGAACCCACCCAATGTCTACACTGGCCCGGATCGTCGTCGCCCTCATCGCCATACTTCTCCTCTATATCGCATGGTTTGAAATGTTCGCGTGGGTTAGTCGCGGGCCAAAAGTGTTTAAAGATTTCCCCTAAGACCTGTTTGAACCCACAAAAACGTTGGCAGCCAATCAAGGGTTATATAACGGGTTTCTTGCGGCGGGATTGATCTGGTCACTCTTCATCCAAGACCCAATTTGGCAACCACATATCGCAACCTGTTTTCTGCTTTTTGTAGCCGTCGCAGGGCTTTATGGCGCTGCCACCGCATCAAAGCGGATTTTATATGTGCAAACAGTCCCTGCGGCTATAGGAATGGCCTTAATATATTATAGTTAAAGGATCATTCACAATACGATGAAGGATCACAGTGTGTTTATCCCTAAAATCACAAGGGTAAAACCTGCTAGTATCTTCCCATCCAACACGCTTTGCGCTATCCATTCTTCATGACGGTAAAAGCCTCAAAAATCTGCTGCACCCGTGGTGTGCGCCAAGTCCTGCAAGATGTCAGTTTTAACCTTGCATCGGGCGACTGCCTAATCCTGCGCGGCCCCAACGGCGTGGGCAAATCCACCTTGTTGCGTGTGCTAGCGGGCCTTAGCCAGGCTACAACAGGTAAGTTGGATTTAGACCCAGATGATGTCGCCTATTCGGGCCATTTGGATGCGGTGAAATTTCAGCTAACCGTTGCAGAAAACCTGTCATTCTGGGCCGGTGTTTACGGCACAAACATGACGGATGAGGTCATTAAAAATTTCGGCCTGAAGCCGCTAAAAAACCGCCTTGCCGCCAATCTATCCGCAGGCCAAAAACGTCGCCTAGGGTTAGCGCGGATGACCCTTTCGGGCCGAAAAATATGGCTGATGGATGAACCTACAACGTCACTTGATGCGCAACACACTACCCTAATTGCCCAATCCATATCGGCACATTGCGCATCGGGTGGCATTGCCATTTTATCTACGCATCTTGATCTGGATATTGCATGTGCCAAAATCCTTAATCTGGCACAATTTGCACCGAACCGCACGACCGATACATCAGTCTTTTTGGAAGGGTCATTCTAAATGTTGGCCCTGTTCACCCGAGATTTGAAATTGGCGTTCCGCTCTGGCGGTGGCTTTGGGTTGGCATTGGCGTTTTTCCTGATCGTAGTGATGTTTGTCCCCTTTGGTGTCGGTTCTGATCTCAACCTTCTAGCCCGCATCGCACCTGGAATTTTATGGATCGGCGCATTGCTGGCCTGCCTTTTATCGCTCGACCGTATTTTTCAACTGGACTATGAGGATGGTACTTTAGACGTTCTGGCCACATCCCCCCTACCGCTTTCAGGCATTGCCGCTGCAAAGGCTACGGCGCACTGGGTAACAACAGGTCTGCCTTTAACACTTGCCGCCATACCTTTGGGTTATCTTTTAAACATGCCTGCGCCTGCCTACATTTGGCTGCTTACAAGCCTTGCCATCGGCACACCTGCCCTATCATTCATCGGCGCATTCGGGGCTGCAATAACTGTGGGCATCAAACGAGGTGGGCTGCTTTTATCTTTGCTTGTCTTACCACTTTACATCCCAACCCTGATCTTTGGTGCAGTCACAGTCACTAAATCTATTGAAGGAACAAACCCGCTGCCCAGCCTAGTTCTATTGGCAGGTCTAACCTTGTTCAGCTTGGTAATAATGCCATTTACCAGCGCATTGGCATTAAAATCCAATCTGAAAAGCTAAGGGTAAACTGTGGCTTGACAGTATTTAAATATATCAATAATTCATGATATATGGATATAACAACCGCACCCACAGCCTTTTCCGCCCTAAGTCAGCCGACCCGACTAAATGTTTTTCGTTTGCTTGTTAAGGCAGGCAACATTGGTATGTTGTCAGGGGAATTGGGGCAAGCTTTGGGTATTCGTCAAAATACTATGTCCGCCAATCTTGCGATCCTGCTTCAATCAGGTTTGATCCGAAACGCGCGCAATGGGCGAACCATTCGTTATTTTGCGGATTTTAACGGCATACACGGCCTGCTGGCCTTCCTGATGGAAGATTGTTGTGGTGGAAACCCCGCACTTTGTGAGCCTCTGATTACCCAATTAACCTGCAACCCGAATACACACAAGGAAGACAATGATGCTTGTTATTCATCATAACCCCGCTTGCGGTACGTCACGCAATGTACTTGCGATTATCGAAGCTAGCAATGAGCCCCATGTGGTCATTGAATATCTGGTCACAGGTTGGACAAAACCACAGTTACTAGGTCTTTTTGCCGCTGCTAACATAACCCCAAGACAAGCATTGCGTACTACCAAATCGCCTGCCGACGAGCTTGGTTTGCTTGATGCCCAAGTGAGTGATGAAAAACTGCTGGATGCGATGATTGCACATCCTGTTTTAGTCAACCGCCCTATCGTATGTTCCACCAAAGGTGTGAAACTTTGCCGCCCTTCCGAAACCATTTTAGGAATGCTTGAAGATTTACCCGACTTCCCGATTGTAAAGGAAGACGGCACTGTGATTATAGACAAAAATGGAAAAACCCTGTGACAAACACCCCAAATATTACCGACGAACACTTTCACCCAATTAATACAACCCGATTGGGCCTATCACCAAGTACGGCAAACCCGCCAAAGATATTATTACTTTATGGCTCATTACGAGAACGCTCGTTCAGCCGATTAATGTCGCAAGAGGCCGCACGTGTTTTGGATAAATTCGGGGCGCAAACCCGCATATACAACCCCTCTGGCTTGCCATTACCCGACGATCAGGACGAAACCCATCCCAAGGTGCAGGAATTACGTGATCTGGTAACGTGGTGTGATGGCATGGTTTGGTGTTCGCCCGAACGCCACGGTGCCATGACGGGGATTATGAAAGCCCAAATAGATTGGATACCCCTGTCATTGGGTGCCGTTCGTCCCACCCAAGGCAAAACATTGGCAGTGATGCAGGTCAATGGGGGCTCACAAAGCTTCAACGCAGTGAACCAGTTGCGTATTTTGGGCCGCTGGATGCGGCTTTTGACCATCCCAAACCAATCTTCCACACCCAAAGCCTTTCTAGAATTTGATGACAATGACCGGATGATGCCGTCAGGTAATTACAACCGTATGGTAGATGTGATGGAAGAGCTGATGAAATTCACCCTACTGACACGCGGCAAAATGGATTATCTGGTAGAACGTTATAGTGAACGCAATGAAAGCGGCATTGATCTAATCAACCGCGTTAATACAAAGGCAAGTTAACCCCAATGACCGCCCCTGACCAACAGCTTAGCGCCCCGACACTTGCCGACATTCAAGATGCAAAATCTGCCTTATCAGGGGTCACCATCCACACACCGCTGATGGAAAATTCGGAAGTAAATGCACGCCTTGGTGGACGCTTATTAATCAAAGCCGAAAATGCCCAGCGCACAGGTGCGTTTAAAATTCGCGGTGCGTACAACCGTATCCGCCAGATGGATGCAGATGAAAAAAAGCGCGGTGTTATCGCCTATTCGTCGGGCAATCACGGGCAAGCCGTAGCACTTGCAGCCAACCTTGTCGGCACCAATGCCCTGATCGTGATGCCCAGTGATGCCTCTGCCCTGAAAATGGAACGCATTCGTGGGTTGGGCGGCGAAATTATCACCTATGACCGCGATGCTGAATTGGGTGATGACGCAGCCCGGCGCATACGTGATGCCACGAACCGCATCATGGTACCACCCAGCGAAGATAAGCGCGTGATGGCGGGTGCAGGAACCGTGCCACTTGAATTATACGACCAAGCCGTTGCATGTGACGCAACCCTTGACGCAGTCCTTGTGCCATGCGGCGGCGGCGGCTTAACCGCTGTTACAGCCATTGTAATGGCAAGCCTTAGCCCTGCAACTAAAGTTTATGCAGCTGAACCCGAATTGTTCGATGATACCTGCCGATCATTGAAGGCAGGCAAACGGTTGATCAACCCCGCAGGGCGCAAAACAATTTGCGATGCAATCATGACACCGACACCAGGTAAAACCACGTTTTCCATCAACAAGACCCATTTGGCAGGTGGCCTATCAGTTACAGACGATCAGGTGCGCATGGCGATGAAATGCGCATTTGACGATTACAAATCCATTGTAGAGCCAGGTGCCGCTGTAGGTCTTGCCGCCGTTCTAAGTAGCCAGATTGACATCAAGGGCAAAACCATTGCCGTAATCATTACAGGCGGCAATGTAGATACCACCACATATTGCACGGCCTTAAAAGCTGCCTAAAATATTAAAACATAGGGGAAACGCAATGCAACGTAGATTATTTGCCGAATGGCTGGGAACATTGTTTTTATTGGCCACAGTTGTAGGGTCGGGCATAATGGCCGAACGATTAGCAGGCGGAAACGTCGCCATCGCCCTATTGGGTAACACCATTCCAACTGGGGCAATACTGGTTGTGTTAATCTTGATCTTTGGTCCAATTTCAGGGGGGCATTTCAATCCAGCCGTAACACTGGTTTTTCTTTTACGCAAAGAGATGAATAAGCATGAGGCCGTATTTTATGTAGGCGCACAAATCATCGGCGGCATCATCGGTGTGTTCATTGCCCATCTGATGTTTGACAACCCTTTGATAGACCCATCCACCCATGCCCGCACAGGCGTAAGCCAGTGGATTAGTGAATTTGTTGCCACCTTTGGGTTGGTCGCCACCATCCTTGGCTGTTTAAAATCGCGCCCAGATACAATACCTTATGCGGTCGGTCTATACATCACCGCCGCATACTGGTTCACATCTTCTACATCATTTGCCAACCCTGCCGTAACAATCGCACGTGGGTTTTCCGATACTTTTGCAGGCATTGATCCCGCACATGTATTCGGTTTTATCATCATGCAACTGTTGGCAGCAATAGTAGCAAACTACACCTTTAAATGGTTATTAGAAGAATGAGCCAAAGCCCGTTTGATGAAGATATAGACCGACGGCAGGTTCCCGCCCTGAAAACCCATAAGATGGTGTTGGGGGATGATGGCCAAAACCTATTTGCCGCAGGCGTGGCAGACATGGATTTCAAAGTTGCCCCTGCGATATTCGCCGCCATGCAAACCCGCCTAAACCATGGGGTTTTCGGGTATGAGGCTGTGCCAGACACTCTATACCCTGCGTTAATCAACTGGCTTGCAACCCGTCACAACTGGCATATCGAGCAAGCCGATATTCTGCGTGCACCCAACATATTAAACAGCCTTGCAATCGCGGCATCCATGTTCACCGATGCAGGTGACGGCATCATCGTGCAACCCCCTGTGTTCTTTGATTTCTTTGATATTCTGCGTGAAAATAACCGCCGCATCATCCCCAACCCGCTTATTCTAACAGATGGCCGCTACACAATGGATTTCGACGGTCTGGAACAGCTTGCCTCTGATCCGCAAACCAAAATGATCTACCTGTGCAACCCGCATAATCCTGTCGGGCGGGTGTGGGGCGCGGATGAATTGCGCAAACTGGGTGGCATATGTGTAAAACATAACGTACTGGTTGTAGCGGATGAAATACACGGCGACATCACCTTTAGGGATTATAAATACACACCATTTGCGTCCCTTGGGGCTAACTATGCCAACAACAGCATCACCTGTTTGTCACCCGCAAAAAGCTTTAACATTGCATCTTGTTGCACATCTTTCACCGTTATTTCCAACCCAGATTTGCGCAAGGCTTTCCAAACCGAAAATAGCCGCCTAACCGTAAACAAAAACAACGCATTTGCCAGCGCCGCAATGCAAGCCGCCTATAGCGAAGGTGAGCCGTGGTTGCATGATGTTCTGACCTATCTGGAAACCAACTTATCACTGGTACGCACCTATATTGCAAAGATACCAGACGTTAAATTAATCGAACCAGAGGGTACATTTTTGGTCTGGTTAGACTTTCGCGAACTCGGCCTTACACCTGACGCGCTAACTACATTCCTGCGCCAAAAAGCAGGCTGGGCAACAACACGCGGACAAAGCTTTGGCGTTGAGGGCGAAGGCTTTACCCGCCTGAACATCGCCTGCACATCAGATAATTTGGAAAATGCCCTGAAAGCCCTGCTTGCTGTGACAGAAACGTGATTTAACAAACCTGTGACAACAGACCCATTGCCCTGCCCTGAAAAACATATAAAAAGCGGGCATGTCTTTATGGGAATACGCAAATCCGGTTAAATTTATGCGGCTTTCGGGCCGGCTGTTGCCGTTTCTGTTAGGTCTAACTGGCCTATGTTTGGGCGCAGGTATTTTATGGGGTTTTTTTGGCACCCCTGACGATTATAAACAAGGCTCTACCGTCAAGATTATCTTTATCCACGTACCAGCGGCAACTGTGGCCGTCAGCGCATGGTTTATGATGCTTGTCACCAGCCTAGTCTGGTTGATCCGACGCCATCATGTTTCTGCCTTAGCCGCCAAAGCCGCCGCCCCCATTGGAATGACAATGACCTTGATCGCTCTTGGAACTGGGGCCATTTGGGGCAAGCCTATGTGGGGAACGTATTGGGCATGGGACCCGCGTTTGACCAGTTTTTTAATCCTGTTCGTGTTTTACCTAGGGTACATCGCGTTATGGAATGCCATCGAAGACAGTGATACCGCTGCTGATTTGACATCAATCCTATGTATGGTTGGCTCTGTTTTTGCGTTTATGTCACGCTATGCGGTCAACTTTTGGAACCAAGGCCTGCACCAAAGCGCCTCTATTGCAGTAACTGAAAAGCAGCATGTGGACAGCAGCTATATTTATCCGCTGTTTTTGTGCTTTGCGGGTTTTTTCCTTTTGTTTGTCACTTTGGTTTTAATTCGCACCCGCACTGAAATTCGGCTGCGCCGCGCCGCCGCCCTGCAAGCAAGGAATACCAATGCCTGATTTGGGAAAATATGCGGATACGGTCATACTGGCCTATATTATGTCCTTCACATTCCTGATTGGTCTGGCGGTTATTACATGGGCGCAAAGCCGCCGTGCAAAGCGACTTTTAGATGCAGAGGAAGCAAACCGTGGCTAATAAAACCTCACGCTCTAGAATTTCACCTTGGGTAGCAGCCCCACCGCTGATCTTTATCGCCTTAGCGGCAGTGTTTGCCTTCGGTTTGAACCGTGAAGATGCGGATAACCTGCCCAGTACTATGATCGGGCGCGACGCACCCCTTTTGACCACCACACCATTAGGCGACCTGCCAGAATTAACCGCAGCTGACCTGAAGAAAGATGGAATTAAACTGGTAAATTTTTGGGCCAGTTGGTGCGGGCCATGCCGCGTAGAACACCCAACCCTGCAAGCCTTGGCTGATGAGGGGCTGGTAATTCACGGTATTAATTATAAAGATCAAGTTGGTAACGCGACAGGGTTCCTTAAGGAACTAGGCAATCCCTATACAAAAGTAGCCAAAGACGAAGGTCGCACAGGGCTGGACTGGGGGCTATACGGCGTGCCAGAAACCTTCATAATTGACGGAAACGGCAAAGTATTGCTGCGCCACGCAGGGCCGATTACACAGCGGGTTTTAGATAAAACGATACGGCCAATACTAAAGGGGCAGTAAGATGCGTGCAAAACACGCACCCTACCTTGATTTATTTATTGCCGAATACCTTCAGCGATAATGCTCAATGCGACTTGCGCATCACCAATCACACCGCCCATATCGTAATCACTTAAATTAATCATTGTTGTCGCGCTAAACCCAGCGCGATAACCGCCCCATGGATCTTTGCCTTCACCAATGAATACCGTATCAAGGGCGATGGACTTTGTGATGCCACTGATAGTCAGGTCACCCGTGATAACAGCTGTTTTGCCACCCGTTTTTTGGATAGCTGTACTGACGAAACTGGCTGTAGGATTGTTTGAAGCATCAAAAAAATCTGCACTGCGCAAGTGATTATCACGCGCACCGTGGTTAGAGTTTACAGAATCCATCGCTATTTCAACTGTCACAGAACCCGTCTCTGGCTTATCTGCGTCGAATTCAAAATTCCCGTTGAAGCTATCAAAACGTCCAATAACAAAGGAGTACCCCAAATGGCTTACTTTGAAATTGATCGAGGCATGTGCCCCTTCGGTGTCAATCTTATAGCTTTCCGAAAATGCGCTGGTGCCAAGTGTCATGGCCAAAGCCGTTGTAAGTAGTAGTTTATTAAACATGTGTTTTTCCTAGAGTTTAGATTTAAGGTGGTTATTTTATCGGGCCTTTGGTCATGCTGACCAAAACCCTATCGCGTTTGATAAAGTGATGCCAAAGGGCAGCACCTGCGTGTAGTGCCGCTAAAGCGATCAATAGATAGGCCAGCATCCAGTGCAGTTTACCCGCAAGCTTTTCCAGCCCTTTTTCCGTGTGTATTGATGGGATGTCGAACAGGCTAAAATAATGTATGGCCCGACCATCCAGTGTTGAAATGAAATACCCAACCACCATTATCGCGAGCAAAAGTGCGTAAAAACCCCAATGCAACAGGGATGAGCCATGGCTTTCTATCGGGGTTAGTTCCGCATGATGCGGGGTGGGATTAGCGAGTTTCCAGATAAAGCGAAACACCAACAAGGCAAACAAAGTCAAACCAATGCTTTGGTGCAATTCAGGGGCAGTTTTGTAATACGGGCTGTAATAAGTCAGCGTGCGCATCCAGTACCCCAAGCCAAACAAGCCAAAGATAGCTATAGCCATCAGCCAATGCAAAAGGCGTGCAATCAGTCCGTAGCCAGTTTTTGTGTTGCGATATACCATAGTTATGTGCCCTTCGAATAAACCTATCGTACAGGTTTCTAGGTATCAAAGGGAAGCTAATGGAATCACAAATCTGTGTTGTGTATTTTGGAACAATCAAAAAATGGGGCAAGTTTTCACCTGCCCCATTTTACCTTAAAATGCTTTTTGCCAGCCCAGATTAAAGATATAATCCGTTTCCAGTTGCGGCCCATTGGTGCTTTGATAGATCGGCATGCCAATTTCCATTGCAAGTCTGTGGCCGCGCCACATCCCTTTTTGCCCGGCAAGGTTCACGCCGAACATCACATCAATACGCTGCCCACCATAGTTGGCATTATCAGCGGTCTGAACAGGGGCTACAATGTTAGGGTCGATGCCTTCGATCGCATCCTGTGTAATAGCATCCACACGTAGTGATGTGCTGATCCAAGGTTGCCACTGACGTGCAACCCATGCAGTCACTGCGTGTTTATCACCCAAAGAATAGCCTTCGCTATTTGTGTTTTCCAGACGCATTTCAGCGCGGTATTGTGCCCCCCATGACCAATCATCTGCGCGTGCGGTATAGGTAAGACCTGGCAACAGATCGACAGTTCCCGTGCCTAATTGCATCGCATAAGGCAAACGCGGGGTTGGTGTCATACCATTTGGGGCCAAAATCTTACCGGTTTTATCAATCGCACCCGTAGGCAGGCTAAAGCCAAGGTTCATATGCACATGGTGGGTTTCATCATCGTAAAGCCGATAAAGCCCGCTGACCTTTACGTCACCAAATCCTGATGCCTTGGTGGTAAAACCACCCAGAACAGTCGTACCCGCACCCCCTGCAAATGTAATGTGATCCATGCTTTTATCCAAATAGTTGACCATCGCCATAAGGGTCAGGTTATCGTTAGGTGCATACATCGCACCAAACATATGCATATCCATTGTCATTTTTGTTGGCACAACCCGCAAAGTGGGGGGTTGGCCTGGCGCACCAAAAAACCGGTTTGGTACTGTTGTTGCAATACTTGTCGGCGAGGCCGAGTTCGTACCAATGCGATTGCCTTCCATCCCCATTTGCATATAGCGATAGGACAGCATCCATTCGCCTTTTTTATGCATATGTTCCCCCATCACGCCAATAGGCGCATGGCCGTCGGCCCGCACGATATTACCGAATTGTAATCCAGTATGCGCAATGCCACCATCGGCATATGCTTGGGGTGCTGTTAGCGCACAGAGTGCCGCCATCGTTATGGTAATTAAGGGTTTTGATCCCATAGTTTTTGGTATAAGTATATCGTTCATTTTAGCTATAAGCCACTGAATAAGAGCAAATTAATGCAAATGGTATGACGCAGAATGCGCCCCATAAGCAGTGTGTATTTTTCAGTATTCAGGCTTGAAATGGGGGATCTAGACAATGCAGATTGTCTGGGCTTTGATCTAGCTTTTGAAGTGTAATCGGGGATGGCTCAAACAGGTCTTGACCCGTTGGAGCGAAGACAAACCCAGTATCATCTGGTAACACCAGTACAAAGTTCGCCGAAGCCAGACAAAATGGACAAGAAACGCCCAGCATCGGCATTTCTTCTTCATAAGGCACGCCGTTTTCATTAAGAGTTATAAGGCGCGTCCCATTTCCTGTACAAAGCACAACCCTTTGAAAACCAGATTTGTCTGCCAGTGTATTCACAGCCATAGCGGGCCCGTGCATAGACATCACGAACCCCTGAACGATAAAACAAATCGTCAAAATGAGATGTGTTACACGCGCTTTGTTTATGATGCTAAATAACCCCATGTAAGATATTTAAAACAAATGATGCAAACAGGCTAACTGCTGAATTGTCGCAGAAGTTTTACAAACCCGCATATACTGCCAAAGTTTGTTTAACCGCCCCAGCTGCCTCTTGCCCTTTTTTCACAAAATGATCTGTGAAAAACGCAATCAGGTCAGGGGTTTCCTGAAAGTTATGCGGGGTTAAGGATACCGAAAACATTGGCACGCCAGTTTCCATCTGGCCTTGCATGAGTGCGTCAACAACAGCGGCCGACACAAATTCGTGGTGATAAATGCCGCCATCCACCACCAATGCGGCTGCAACGATGGCGTCGTATTTACCTGTTTGGGCCAGCTTTTTAGCCAGAAGTGGCATCTCAAATGCGCCAGGCACATTATATACATCCACGTTGGCATCCTCAATTTCCTGTTCAAATCCAACAAGCGATTGATCTACTATTTGCGCATGCCACTGCGCTTTGATAAAGGCGATATTTACGGGTTTTGTCATAGCTCTAAGTCCTTTCTGCTTCAACAAGACCCAGAGCGTTCAGACACATACACGAAAACCGCGCACGCATCCATTCTCTACCATCCAGACTATAACTGTCGGCCCCCGAATTTCACGGGTGTCTGCTGACCCAAGGTTTTAAAAAAACCAAAGCGCTCGCGGGCTATCACCGCCGGTGGGGAATTACACCCCGCCCTGAGAATGGTATCAAACTAAGGGATTCGGTGATTGTTGGAAAGCTGAAACACGACTAAACTTGCCTAAATTAAGACGAGAATCAAACCATGAGCGAAACCATCACCATCACCCGCCCCGACGATTGGCATTTGCATCTGCGCGATGATGATATGCTGCGGGCAGTTTTACCAGAAACCACACGGCATTTTGGCCGTGCTATCATAATGCCCAATCTGGTGCCCCCTGTTGTGACGGCAGAAAATGCCATTGCATATCGTGACCGCATATTAGCATCATTACCAGAAGGTGATGATTTTCAACCGCTTATGACGCTATACTTAACCGATCATACCGACAAAGAGGATCTGGCAGCAGCCCATGCAAGCGGATTGATTACCGCCGTTAAACTGTACCCCGCAGGGGCCACAACCAATTCGGCATCGGGTGTTACTGACATCAAACTTGTCATGCCTGTTTTGGAAAAAATGGCCGAAATCGGATGCCCTTTATGTATCCACGGCGAAGTTACGGGAACGGATATTGATATTTTTGACCGAGAGGCTGTATTTATTGATACCGTGCTTGACCCGCTACGCCGCGCGTTGCCTGAGCTAAAGATCATCTCGGAACATATCACCACCAAAAATGGTGTGGATTATGTGATGTCTGCAAACAGTAATCTGGCTGCAACAATCACCACGCACCACCTAATTATTAACCGCAACCATCTGTTTGCAGGGGGCATTCGCCCGCATTATTTCTGCCTACCAATTGCCAAACGCGAACATCACCGTCTTGCGTTGCGACAAGCAGCTACATCGGGCGATGCAAGGTTCTTTTTGGGGACAGACAGCGCCCCGCATACCAATCCAAATAAAGAAAGCGCTTGCGGTTGTGCGGGCGTGTTTTCCGCAACCAATACAATGTCATGTCTCGCCCATGTGTTTGAAGACGACGGGGCATTAAATCAGCTAGAACGGTTTACCTCCCTTAATGGCCCTGCCTATTACGGGCTTGCACCCAACAAAGCTAGGTTAACACTGGTGAAATCAGCTATACCAATGGATTATCCAACACATATAAAAACCGCAAATAGCGAAGTGACGGTTTTTGATCCGGGGTTTCCACTACATTGGCGTGTTGTTTAAAAAAAACCCGACTGCATTGCAGCCGGGTAAGTTTCACCTGAAACTACGGTCTGGACCTTGGAGGGATCTGAAACCGTGAGGCAGTGAAAAACAGCGATCTGTTACACCAAGATGTCAGAATATTTTAGCAAGCTGCGAAAGAGACCATCTAAATGATGTCTGATGCTGAATGCCAAAGTTTCCCGAATCGTTGCCTTATAAGTTTTTTCTAGCACAAATAGTGGTCATATCAAACTTATCCACAGTATTTTGTGGATAATTCTAGGCAGTGTGCTACTGTAAACGCATATAAATCCATACGTACAAACCAAAATCTGCGCTGTGGTTTCAGCTGGTTTAAAAATATATCCACAGGTTACCCACAGGATTTCCAGATTGCGCCAGCAGGCTTATTCAACGTATAAAAACCCATCAGGGGACAAAAGCAGCATGAACACTATAACGGCGATTAAAGACGGCACAAATGACCCGCAAAGCGGTAAAATCCAAGTATCACCACATAATATCGAAGCTGAACAAGCGCTTTTAGGGGCTTTGCTGGTTAACAATGATGTGTATGACCGCGTGGCCGCCATTGTGAACGAAATTCACTTCTATGACCCCGTACATGGCCGTATTTTTGAAATAGCCGCACAACGTATTCAGAAAAATGCTTTAGCGTCGCCCGTGACACTAAAAGCGTTTATGGAAGATGACACAGGTTTAGCTGAACTGGGCGGGCCTGCGTATCTGGCGCGGCTTGCTGGGGCCTCTGTTTCGGTATTTGCAGCACGCGATTATGCCCAAATGATCTATGATCTGGCAATTCGGCGTGATCTGATGGCGATCGGTGAAGAAATCACTGATAAAGCCCAGCGCATGGAAGTTAGCAATGAACCTGCGGAACAAATCGTTGAGGCCGAACAAAGACTTTATGCCCTGTCCGAACAAGGCCAGGTCGACAGCGGTTTTCAAAGCTTCCTAAGAGCCGTCACAGATGCAGTGAACATGGCCAACGCTGCCTATCAGCGTGATGGTGGCATGGCAGGTACATCCACAGGATTGAACGATATGGATAAAAAACTGGGCGGTTTGCATCCGTCCGATTTGCTGATCCTTGCGGGGCGCCCGTCGATGGGTAAAACTGCATTGGCCACCAACATCGCCTATAATATTGCGAAGAATTACAAAAAGGGCACAAAGCCAGATGGTTCTATCGGGGCCGTACAAGGCGGCGTTGTTGGTTTTTATTCGCTAGAGATGTCATCAGAACAGCTGGCGGCACGTATCCTGTCGGAAGCGGCAGAAATTGAATCGCAGCGCATCCGTAGCGGTGAGATGACCGAAGAAGAATTTCGCCGTCTGGTAGAAGCGGCCAAAACCCTTGAAAGTTGCCCATTATTTATAGACGACACAGCGGCTTTGCCGATCAGTCAATTAGCAGCACGCGCGCGCCGTTTAAAACGCACCCACGGGCTAGACGTGTTAATCGTGGACTATCTGCAACTGGTGCGCCCCGCCTCTGCCAAAGACAGTCGCGTGAATGAAGTATCAGAGATTACCCAAGGGCTAAAAGCGATTGCCAAGGAACTGGATATTCCAGTGATCGCCCTATCCCAGCTTTCACGCCAAGTGGAAAACCGCGAAGACAAACGCCCGCAACTGTCAGACTTGCGAGAGTCGGGTTCAATCGAGCAAGATGCGGATATTGTGATGTTCGTTTACCGTGGTGAATATTACAAAGAACGTGAAAAACCAGCCGACCATGAAGCCGATAAAATGATGTCTTGGCAGGCGGAAATGGAAGAATTGCACGGCAAGGCCGAAGTCATTATTGGCAAGCAACGCCACGGGCCTATTGGCACGGTTTCATTGGCGTTTGAAGGGCGATATACACGTTTCACTGATCTTGCTCCATCGCGTTATGGCAGCCAAAATGATCAGGAATTTTAAGCGGCGGCATTTTTTAGGTGCAATAGCGGGGGCTACATGTATGGCTAAGTCTGGATATGCCGCGTCTTATACGGGGTTACCTTCGGGTTATAAAGTACCCGCAGAAGACCTACCGCATACGCGTACATTCATGCAGTGGCCTAATAATCGCAAAGTTTACCGCGACCGTATATTCCTGCGCATGACGCAGCAAACTATCGCGAATATTGCCAATACAATCGCAGAGTTCGAACCTGTTATAATGTTGGCCGATAAAGCTGAACACGGGCGTATTCGTAAACTGGTATCGGATCAGATTGAACTATGGGACATACCAACCGAAGACCTATGGTGCCGCGATGCAGGGCCTTTGTTTGCTGTGCATGAAACTAAGGGGCTGGCAGTTAGCAATCTGAATTTTAATGGCTGGGGCGAAAAACAGGTTCATACAAGTGACAGCCAAATTGCGGCCCTAGTGGCCAATCGTCTGGGGGTGCCGATCTATGATAGCGGGTTACACGGTGAAGCGGGTGGCGTGGAACAAGACGGGCATGGCACATTGGTGGCCCATGAAAGCTCTTGGATCATTAACAACCGAAACCGTTTGCCAAAAACAGAGGTGGAAGCGCGGCTTTTAACAGCCTTTGGCGCATCAAACATGGTTTGGGCTAAAGGCGTTAAGGGACAAGATATTACGGATTATCATATTGATAGTCTTGCGCGCTTTGTGGGTGAAAATCAGATTTTGATCCAATTACCAGAAGCCCCCGACTCTGATGACCCATGGTCAATCGCTGCATTTGAATCTTATGAAACCCTACAAGCCGCAAAATTGCATATGACTGTAATCCATGAACCTGTCAGGCCACGCATAAAATCTTATGACTTCGTTGCGGCTTATGCGAATTACTATGTCTGCAATGGTGCTGTTATAGCGGCTGAATTTGGCGATACTGAAACTGACGCAGCCGCCAAGGTTGCCTTGCAAAAGCTGTATCCTGACCGCGAGATCATCACCATGAACGTAGATAGTTTAGGTGAATTGGGCGGCGGCATTCACTGTGCCACACAACAACAACCCGCGATTTAATTCGACTAGACCGATCAAAATTTCGATGCTAGCGTTTACCCCATGAAGACATGTGATCAAAACCTTGTAGTGCTGGAACGCCACGCCTACCATCGCAGAAAGCGGTTTGAAGGATAGCTGGGCTACGGCCCAAAATAATCCTTATTTACCAAACAAAATGCGAGAGAACCCATGACTGAATTCACCGAAATTCCTATACTTGATGTAAGCCCATTATTTGACGGCACCGATGCGGATAAGGCCAAACTGGTGGCTGATTTTCAACACGCCTATGGCACAACTGGCTTTGGCTATATCATCAATCACGGCATTGATCCTGATATACAAAACGCGGTTTTTGCCGCGTCATCCCAGTTTCATGCTTTACCAATGGCAGCCAAAATGGCCGTAAAGCTGAACCATTTACATCGGGGTTATATTCCGATTAACACCTCAACAGATGTAAATTCCAAACTAGCGGATGTAAAAAAACCAAATCAATCCGCAAGTTTTATGATGATGCGCGAAGATATTGCAGAAATTCCCGATCAGTTTCTGTCTGGCCCTAATCAATGGCCTGATCTGGACGGATTTCGCCCTGCCCTTGAAGCCTATGCAAAAGCCATGTCTGATTTGGGGCGCAGGCTAATGCACATCGCTTTGTTGGCAGCGGGGGCCAACCCGCAGGATTTTATGGCAGCTTTTGACACACCGACAACATGGTTGCGCTTATTGCATTATCCACCTACATCGCCGCAGTCGCCCGATGATCTGTATGGATCAGCGCCGCACACCGATTTTGGATGCCTGACGCTGTTGGCACAAGATGATGTTGGCGGTTTGCAGGTTAAAACCCCCGCCGGAAATTGGGTGGATGCACCGCGCATAGAAGGTTCTTTTGTGGTCAATGTCGGTGATATGCTGCACCGTTTGTCAAACGGACGGTTACTATCAACCCCGCACCGCGTCATCAACCAATCAGGCCGTGAACGCTATTCCTGCCCGTTTTTCTATGACCCTCATGTTACCGCTGATATTAAACCTTTGGCTGGTACTGGTACGCCAAAGTTTAACCCAATCAATTTCGGTGATTTTTTACGTGGGGAATTGCAAGCGGGCTACGATCAGCATAAAGCTGCACTCTAAAGGTGCATTCCGCGCCTTAAATGAACCCATGAAGGCCAATTTATGACCACCGCAATTCTGACCATTGATCTGAACGCGATCGTTGCAAATTGGCGCGCATTAGATGCGATTTGTGCAAGCAATGTTGAAACTGCTGCCGTGGTTAAGGCAGATGGATATGGATTAGGTGCAGGCAAAGTTGCCGAAGCGTTAGCCAAGGCAGGCGTACGTAGCTTTTTTGTAGCTATGGCCGAAGAAGGGGTTGCGGTGCGCAAAGCGGTTGGCAATGACCCTGCAATCTATGTGTTTTCTGGGCTAATGGCGACGGATGCGGGGCTAATCCACGATTACAACCTTATCCCAATGCTGAATTCCCCGGCACAACTGGTTAAGTTTCGCATGGGGCTACCAGACAATGCATATGGCATTCAATTAGACACAGGCATGAACCGCCTTGGCCTAGAGCCCTCTGAATTTATGATGATGCGCGACAAGGCCGAAAATGCAGCCCAGATTATCAGCCATCTTGCCTGTGCGGATGAGCCAGAGCATGCACAAAACAAACAACAGCTGGATCAATTCAACGCAATGACAAACGGCATGTCTGTCCCGCGTTCACTTGCCGCAACTGGGGGTATTTTACTTGGCCCAGAATATCATTTCGATCTTGTCCGCCCAGGTGTAGGCCTATACGGCGGTGAGCCGTTTAAGGCTGGCAAGGCGGTTGTTAACCTGTCTTTGCCCGTCATCCAAACCCGACAGTTAGAGGTTGGTGAAACTGTGGGCTATGCCGCCCTATGGCAGGCAAAACGCCCAACGAAAATTGCAACAGTTGCCGCAGGCTATGCCGATGGGTTAATCCGCGCGATGGGAAATGGCCCAGCAATGCTATGGGCTGGCAACACGCCTTGCCCTATTGTAGGCCGCGTTTCGATGGACTTGATAACGGTTGATGTAACTGATCTGAACAAGGTACCTGATTGCATGGAAATTCTAAACCAGCATCAAACTGTTGACCTTTTAGCGCAATCGGCAGACACAATCGGGTATGAAATATTAACCAGCCTTGGCGCGCGGTATAAACGCGCTTATATAGGCGACTGAATTTAACGGATGAGTAACAGTGTGATACAGGTAATAGACGGATTTTTAGCAAATATTGGGCGTACAGTTCTAGCCTTGTTCGAAAGCATCGGGCAACTGGTTATTTTTGCGGCCCTTGCAGTAAGCCATATTTTTCGCCCGCCTTTCTATTTGGGTTCTTTTGGCCGGCAGTTAATGCATATTGGGTTTTTTTCGCTACCCGTGGTAGGTCTAACAGCCCTTTTCACAGGTGGCGCACTAGCATTGCAAATTTATTCTGGTGGTGCGCGTTTCAGTGCCGAGGCCGTAGTACCGTCAGTAGTGGCCATTGCCATGGTGCGCGAATTAGGCCCGGTTTTGGGCGGTTTGATGGTTGCGGGGCGTGTTTCGGCATCTATCGCGGCTGAGCTGGGCACGATGCGTGTTACTGAACAGATTGACGCGCTGACAACACTTTCAACAAACCCGATGAAATATCTGGTGGCCCCCCGCCTGCTGGCTGCAACCCTTGTGATGCCAATTCTGGTGTTTATTGGCGACACTATTGGCATTATGGGCGGTTTTCTGGTTGGCACAAACCGGCTGGGATTTAATGGTGCCACATATTTGCAAAACACATGGAATTTTCTAGAAGCCGACGACATTATTTCAGGCCTTATCAAAGCGGCGGTCTTTGGTTTTATTGTGGCCCTTCTAGGGTGCTATAACGGCTATCATTCAGGGCGCGGCGCAATGGGTGTGGGGCGTGCAACTACCAATGCAGTTGTTTCTGCATCCGTTCTGATCCTCGCGTCTAACTACATATTAACAGAGATGTTTTTCTAATCATGATTTCGATAAAAAACCTGCATAAATCTTTTGGTGATAACGTTGTTTTAAGCGGCGTGAATGTACATGTGTCGGCGGGGCATTCGCTGGTGGTTATTGGTGGCTCTGGTACAGGGAAATCAGTGCTGTTGAAATGCATTCTGGGTTTGATTACGCCTGATAGTGGCACCATTGAGGTGAACGGCATCAACCCCAACTCGGGCAACCGTGAAGCATTTCTGGATCAGTTTGGTATGTTGTTTCAAGGGGGTGCACTTTTTGACAGCCTGCCTGTTTGGCAAAACGTATCTTTTCGGCTGTTACAGGGCAAACACCGTTTATCAAAGGACGATGCCCGCGATATTGCTGTAGAAAAACTGCGCCGTGTGGGGCTAAAAGCCAGTGTTGCCGATCAATTACCAGCCGAGTTATCAGGCGGAATGCAAAAACGCGTGGGCCTTGCCCGTGCAATAGCCGCAGAACCAGAGATTATCTTTTTTGATGAACCAACCACTGGGCTAGACCCGATTATGTCTGGTGTTATCAATGAATTGGTCCGTGAAATTGTGGTAGAAATGGGCGCAACTGCCATAACGATCACCCATGACATGAGCTCGGTTCGCGCCATTGCTGATGAAGTGGCGATGATCCACGAAGGCGTGGTGCAATGGACGGGGCCTATAGGCAACATTGATAGCAGTGGTGATCCGTATCTTGACCAGTTTATAAACGCACGCCCCCATGGGCCTATAGAGTCGGTTAGGTGACATACTCTGATAAATCAACAATAAATCGAAAACCAAGAATACCTTTCAATATTACACATCCCAAGCATCAGGGCAGCATCTGATCCTAGTTTGGGTGAGAATACGTCTCACTTAGGGGGAGTCGGACGCGGGCAGAGTCTATAGACGAAGGTCTTGATGTTATAGGGTATGCCAATTTTTTATTATCCTTTTGCATTTGCGTCAAAATTTCATAACAATCACCATAGCTAAGCTTAAAGACGTTAAAATGTTTTCGATAACCAAAGAAGATTTAGAATTCGGGGGTTTCATAGCCCTATTGGCCATAACCATACTCACACCTATCATAAGCTTCATAGCCACGTTACTTTTCGGTTATTTCGACCCCAAACGCCGCTTAAAACCTACATGGGCACAAAAGCGTAACTGGGTTTTAATTATCACCTGTATAACATGGGTATTTGCCGTTTTATTTTATGAAATCTACACCCCTTTTTTGCCGGGGCCTATCATTAATGGGTTAACCATTGGGCATTTGTTTTTCTGCCTTTGCTTTCTTGTGATCGCCAAAGAACTGTTAAACATTATAACTGGCTACAATCTTGGTAAGCGTGTGATGTTTACCTTGGGTGTAAATACGGTATGTCTTGGTATGGTATTGATGCTCGTAAACTGAAAACGGAAACCACCAAATGAAAATTGCAACTGCAACCTACCCCATCGACTGGCATGATAACTGGGCATCTTATGAGGCTAAAATCACCCAATGGGTTGCAGATGCGGCACAAAACGGGGCTGATTTACTGGTGTTTCCAGAATATGGCGCGATGGAATTGGCGTCTCTTGCAGGGGCCGATGCGGCGGGTGATGTGGAACAGTCTATGCGTGCGGTTAATGCGTTATTACCACAAGCAAACGCGCTTTATGCCGATCTGGCGATGCAACATAATGTGCATATCCTAGGGGCCAGTGCGCCTTGCTATGATGGTACCGTGCGGCCCTCAAACCGTGCGGTATTTTTTGCCCCTAACGGCACACAATCATACCAAGACAAACAGATCATGACGCGCTTTGAACGGGCGTTAATGGACGTAAAGCCCAATGGGCCCTTAACTGTTTTTGATACGGCTTTAGGCAAAATCGGGGTGATTATTTGTTATGACAGCGAATTTCCTGATTTGGCCCGCGCCCTGATTGAAGCGGGCGTAGAGATTCTGTTGGCACCGTCTTGCACGTCTTCGGTGGCAGGCTATTGGCGGGTGCGCATTGGTGCTATGGCGCGTGCTTTGGAAAGCCAGTGCATTGTCGTGCATTCGCCTACAACTGGGGATGCCGCGTGGAACCCCACGGTTGACATAAATATCGGGGCCGCTGCAATTTACGGCCCACCCGATATGGGGTTTCCCGATACAGGTGTTCTGGCAGAGGGTGTGATGAACGAGCCTGCTTGGGTTTACGCGGATGTTTCACTTGATGCCATTCGTGCCGTTCGCGGTGATGGGCGGGTGTTGAATATGACCCACTGGGCAGAGCAACCAGAACGGGTTGCAAAGGTGACGGTTGCAACAATGCTGGATGCAACATAAGCCTGTGCTACGCCTTTTAAACCTTTCCTTATTTATCCTGTTTCCAATCGCTTGGGCCGCACCGTTAATGCGTGCAGGCCTATTGCCGTTTTTTTCACTTGATGAAATATCCATTCTAACCGGCATTGCTGACTTATGGGGCAAAGACATGATCTTGGCTGTTCTTGTTGCCTTTTTTGCCCTGATAGCCCCGATCATTAAAGTTGCGGGAACCGCGTTGATACAGTTTGATATGGTGAATAGAAATGCCCTGCCGTTTCTGTCTATTCTGGGCAAATTGGCAATGGCGGATGTGTTTTTGGTCGCCATATACATTGTTCTGGCCAAAGGTGTGGGTGTTGGACGTCTTGAAACTGCCTGGGGGCTATATTTATTCACGTTTTGTGTGTTGTTGTCTTACGCAATTACATTATCGGAAAAAACGAAAGGTAACGGGCTTGCCGAACGCAATTCACCCCGTTAAACCATTGCTAAATGGCCAAGCAAAACACATCTTTTACCTGCATGAAATGCGGTGCCTCCCATAAAAAATGGGCAGGCCGTTGTGATACCTGTGGCGACTGGAATTCTATCACTGAAGAAGCACCACTGGCAGCAGGCCCGTCGGGGAAAACTTTGGGTGCAAGTAAAGGGCGCAAAGTCGCATTGGGCGATTTGTCCGAAATTGACAAACCCCTGCCCCGTATGTCCAGCGGTATTGATGAGTTTGATCGCGCATTGGGCGGTGGTGTGGTACCTGCAAGTGTTATTTTAGTTGGTGGCGATCCTGGCATCGGAAAATCAACCCTTCTGTTGCAAGCCGCTGCAAGTTTTGCGCGCTCTGGCAAAAAAGCAATTTATGTTTCAGGCGAAGAAGCCCCATCCCAAATTCGGATGCGCGCACAGCGGCTGGGCCTGACCGATGCACCTGTTAAACTGGCCGCAGAAACCAACCTGCGCGATATTATCACCACCTTAGAAAATGAACGCCCAGACATAGCGATTATCGATTCTGTACAAACCATGTGGGCTGACAATGTAGACAGTGCCCCTGGATCAGTATCACAGGTACGTGCAACAGCGCATGAATTGGTGACATTTGCCAAACGGCGCGGCGTGGCCATAGTTTTGGTAGGTCATGTAACCAAAGAAGGCCAAATCGCAGGCCCCCGCGTGGTTGAACATATGGTCGACACGGTGCTTTACTTTGAAGGCGAGCGCGGACACCAGTTTCGAATTTTACGGGCTGTAAAAAACCGCTTTGGCCCTGCCGATGAAATAGGTGTGTTTGAAATGACAGGCGAAGGCTTGCAACAAGTCATCAACCCGTCCGCATTGTTTTTATCCGACCGTGAAAGTCAGGCCTCTGGTTCAGTTGTATTTGCAGGAATGGAAGGCACCCGACCTGTTTTGGTGGAAATTCAGGCATTAGTTGCACAATCCTCACTAGGCTCACCGCGCCGCAATGTAGTTGGCTGGGACAACAGTCGTCTATCGATGATTTTGGCTGTACTAGAATCGCGTTGCGGCATCGGGTTTGGAAACATGGATGTGTACCTGAATATAGCAGGCGGCATGCGCATATCAGAACCTGCCGCTGATTTAGCCGTTGCAGCTGCACTGGTTTCTGCCCGTGAAGATATATCTTTACAAAAAGACACGGTTGTTTTTGGCGAAATTAGCCTGTCTGGGGCATTGCGTCCCATTGCACAGGCCGAGAATAGGCTTAAAGAAGCAAAAAAACTTGGGTTTTCGGCAGCTTTTGCACCATCAATGATGAAACTTGCTGACAAATCTGGCATGAAGGTTCATATGGTAGAGGACGTAGGCAGTTTTATCACTGACTGCTTTGGCGAAATAGACGCCTGAAAGGGAGAATAATGGACGGATTTACACTTGTAGACGGTATCGTCGCGGCAATAATACTGGTCTCGGCAATATTGGCATACTCGCGCGGCCTAGTGCGTGAGATCCTGTCTATAGCAGGCTGGGTGGTTTCTGCCATTGTCGCATTTGTCTTTGCCCCTAAGTTCGAGCCGTTAATCCGCGAAATTCCAGGGGCCAACGATTTTTTTGGCACCACATGTGAACTATCCATCATCGCCGCATTCGCAAGTGTATTTGCACTGGCACTTATTGTTTCATCCATCTTTACGCCGATCTTTTCAGGCATGGTGCAAAACTCGGTTCTGGGTGGAATGGACCAAGGATTAGGGTTTTTGTTTGGGGCCGCACGCGGTGTGGTTTTGATACTGGTAGGCTTGGTTGCCTACACACATATAGGCTCAACAGTTGAAATGGTTGAAGTTTCAAAAACAAAAGAACTTTTGGCGGTTAGCCAAGATAAAGTACAAGGGATGATCCCGACAGAGTACCCCGATTGGATTGTTCAGCGATATGAAGACCTTACGGGAACTTGTGGTGTAAAAGGCAGCACCACATCTGGTACAACGGCCAACTAACATGCAAACATATGTGGAACAGGTAATGACAAACACCAGACTTCCACAGTATAGAGGCCCTATCCTGCAAGCTGCCGAGTCGGAGCCTACATGCTAAGCCAAACAAAACCCTTTCTCGCCCATCCGTTTGATGATGATAAAATGAAAGAAGAATGTGGGATTTACGGAGTTATAGGCGTACCCGAAGCCGCCAACTTTGTCGCCCTTGGATTGCACGCTTTGCAACATCGCGGCCAAGAAGCAGGCGGCATCGTTTCTTATGACAAAGACGCAGGTTTTAACAATGTTCGCCGTTTTGGCTATGTGCGCGATAACTTCACTAAAGAATCGCTGATGAAGACCTTGCCGGGCGAAGTTTCTATTGGTCATGTGCGCTATTCTACGTCTGGAAACAAAGGCCAAACCGCTGCACGCGATGTGCAACCATTCTTTGGTGAGTTTTCCATGGGTGGGGCCGCTATTGCGCATAATGGCAACCTGACAAATGCCGAAGAAATGCGCAAAGAACTAATCAGTCGCGGATCGATTTTTCAATCTTCATCAGACAGTGAATGTATCATTCACCTGATGGCCCGCTCGATGCAGCCCAATATCCCCGAACGATTAAAAGATGCAGCGCGCCGAGTTGAAGGCGCGTTTTCCATTGTGGCGATGACCCGATCTAAATTGATCGGTGTACGCGATGCTTTGGGTGTACGACCCTTGGTTTTAGGCCAACTTGGCGATGGTTGGGTATTAAGTTCTGAAACTTGTGCATTAGACATTATTGGTGCCCAATTCATCCGCGAGATAGAACCGGGTGAAATGGTTGTAATTACCAAAAACGGGGTTGAAAGCTCCTTTCCGTTTGAGCCTGCAAAACCGCGCCCATGTATTTTTGAACGGGTCTATTTTTCACGCCCCGACAGTATACTGGATGGCCAATCAGTTTATGAAACCCGTCGCCGTATTGGTGTGGAACTGGCAAAAGAGGCCCCTATTGAGGCCGATATGGTTTGCCCTGTACCAGACAGTGGCACGCCTGCCGCGATTGGCTATGCGCAAGAAAGCGGTATTCCTTATGCAATGGGGATTATTCGTAATTCCTATATGGGCCGCACGTTTATTGAGCCGACCGAGCAAATTCGCAACATGGGTGTGTTGCTGAAGTTGAACGTGAACCGCGCCTTAATCGAAGGCAAACGGATCATTTTGGTGGATGACAGTGTTGTACGTGGCACCACAAGCCGCAAAATCAAGGAAATGATATTGGCGGCAGGTGCTGCCGAAGTACATTTCCGCATCGCATCACCCCCAACAGCTTGGCCGTGTTTTTACGGAGTGGATACCCCCGAACGTGAACAATTATTGGCATCATCCATGAACGAGGATGAAATGTGCGAACATTTAGGCGTTTCCAGTTTGCGCTTTGTTACGCTAGACGGGCTTTACCGTGCTTGCGGTATTGCTGTAGGCCGTGATAACGCTTGCCCACAATATTGTGACGCTTGTTTTTCAGGCGAATACCCTGTGAAACCTGCCGATCAAATTAAGCACGGCTTCAAGTTAAAAGAGTTTGCATAAACTATGGGTGCGTTTCAGGGTCAGACTGCTTTAATCACCGGTGCATCGCGTGGGTTTGGTTTTTTCGCTGCCAAAGCGTTGGCAGCTGAAGGCGCTGAAATTATTGCCGTTGCGCGCACAAGTGGCGGGTTGGAAGAATTGGATGATGCAATTCAATCCGCAGGCAACCAAGCGACCTTGGTACCTTTAGACATAACAGATGACGCAGGCCTGCAACGCCTATGTGTATCTATTCATCAACGGTGGGGCGGCGTTAACCTATGGTTGCACAGCGCAATACATGCAGCCCCCTTAACCCCCGCAGGTCATGTGGCAGAAAAAGATTTGGATAAATCCATTGCCATAAACATCCGTGCCAGCCAACGTCTAATTGCAATGGTTGATCCTTTGTTGAAAGCCAAAAACGGTACGGCAGTGCACCTAGATGATCCAAGGGCTGGCAAAAAATTCTTTGCCTCATATGGGGCCACTAAAGCGGCACAAAAAGCTTTGTTTGATAGCTGGGCCGCAGAGACTGTATCCACCGGGCCTACTGTTAGATGCTTCACACCCGAACAAATGCCAACCTCTACGCGTGCGCGTTTTTATCCAGGTCAAAACCCAGATGAATTAAGTTCACCGGCGGTAGAAGCGACAAAATTCATCGACTGGCTTCAAACCTAAAAGATAAAATCATCGACCGTAAAATCAGCAGCGGTTAATGATGACCCGTTATCTGTTTCCACTCTTATTTCTTCTTGACCGACAAAAATTGCCGCCCCAAATTCACGCGATTTAATCGATAATGAACTGATATGAGAAGCCGCAGCAATTTGAGATAAATCGATCAAGTCTATTCCTGCTTCGTAGTCGTGAATAATATCCTTTTTACCATCCTCGACAAATTGAAATACATCTGCCCCTGCCCCGCCATATAAATGATCTTTGCCTTTTCCATCCACAAGGCGGTCATCCCCATCCCCGCCTTGTAATGTATCGCGCCCCCCCATACCCAATAATACATCATCACCAGCGGTGCCTATTAATGTGTCAGGGGCAGTCCGACCAAGACGGCTGACGCCAATATCGCCAAGCTCAATTTCAATTTGTGTAAAGCCATTTTCTGCACCACTACTGACAAAAGCGTGCACCTCTGACCCGAATTTCACCACTTCTATATCTGTTACATTATTTAAAGTCGTGTCAAAATCATCTGCAAGAACAGATATAACCGATAAAACGCCGCCCGAGTGCAATTCTAAAAGCGTTATCCCGTCATCAGAGCCTGCGGCAAGAACAAACGCACGGTTATTATAGTTAAAGCTTTCAAGAACACTGACATTTTCAAATCGTGTATCAACACTATCAAGCAAATGATCTACTTCAGTTAACCCACCATTTTTGGCAATGCTATAGGTCGTAATACTGTCAGTACCAGCAGACCCCATAAGCACATAGTTTTGGCCATCAACCGCAACGGTTTCCAATGCTTGGGGCAAATTAAACCCAGAACCATCACTGGGGGCAACCGTATCTTTTAAATGTAAGTTTCCATGCCGCCCCACCCGAAAGCTATTTAACCCCGCATCAAATGCAGAGGCTGCAAACAAAAAGTGCTTTCCAGCAATATCAACTGTCGCAAATGCGGATATATCATCCACATAATCAAACACATTGTTTTCATAACTATTTTTGGTGTTCAAAGTGTCGTCTGGTTTCATCCGGTAACTGGAAATGCCCTGCACACCCCATTCCGAGACAAACAAAAAAACTTTGCCGTCAATCGTCAGATTTTGCGAAACATGAAAGCGGTCTATATCAGTGCCGTTTGCGCTTTGCTGTACCGCATTTGAAAAACTTCCAGCGTTATCAATGTGATATATCGCAACATCATCATCCAACCGCCCCATAAGAAGCAATGTTACTTCGCCCCCAACCGTAGTGACAGTGGTTTGTGTAACTGCAAAAGTGCCTGATAAAGCACTGAATTCTAGTGTATCACGCAAAGCAGGGGCGGAATTTCGTGAAATCTGAAAACTGGTAACAGCGCTATCCGCCTCGGTTGCGACAAACAGAAAATCATCGCCCGAAATGCGCGCATACTCTAGATCTGACACGCCCTGAAGTTTCAGATTATTGGTATCTTCAACTGTTGCAATAACTGTAAAATTAGCCACCTGCATCATCCCTTTCCCATACGCATGCATGAGATATAGGACGGATATTAATGGGGCGTTATATTAACCAAGAACCAACTTAGGTATTATGTAGAAAATGCAATACATCCCCGTCTTGCACGATATATGTCTTGCCTTCCGCACGCATCTTCCCTGCGGTTTTACTGCCTTGCTCACCGTCATTTTCAACGTAATCAGCGTAAGCGATGGTTTCAGCACGAATAAAACCACGTTCAAAATCACCATGAATAACACCAGCTGCTTTGGGTGCTGATGTACCTTTGGAAATAGTCCAAGCACGCGCTTCCATTGGGCCAACGGTAAAGTATGTTTGCAACTCCAATAGTTCATAACCTGCGCGGATCAAACGGTTAAGACCTGCTTCTTCCAAGCCCAGTTCTTCTAAAAACATCTGAGCTTCTTCATCTTCCAGCTGGCTAATCTCTTCTTCAATCGCCGCCGAGATAATCACGCTTGCCGCCCCTTGGGCAGCGGCCATTTCAGCCACACGTGCCGAATGGGCATTGCCCGCACCTGCATTTTCTTCTTCGACGTTACAAACATAAACGATTTTCTTTGATGTCAGCAGACCCAGCATTTTCCAGATCTTTTCTTCGTCTTCCGCAATTTCAACCGTGCGCGCAGGTTGCCCCGTTTCAATCACCGCTTTCGCGCGTTCCAGCAGATCATTTTGCATCACCGCTTCTTTATCTGCACCCTTAAGCTTGCGCGCCAAACCCGACATGCGTTTTTCGATATTTTCAAGATCGGCAAACATCAATTCGGTTTCGATAATATCCGCATCCGCTACAGGATCAACGCGACCGTCCACGTGTGTTACATCATCGTCTTCAAAGCACCGCAGCACGTGGGCTATGGCGTCACACTCGCGGATGGTGGCCAGAAACTTGTTACCCAGCCCCTCACCTTTCGACGCACCTTTAACAAGGCCCGCAATATCGACAAACGTCATACGCGTTGGAATGATTTTGCCAGAACTGGCAATTTTTGCCAAAACATCTAGGCGCGCGTCAGGTACAGACACCTCACCCACATTGGGTTCAATGGTACAAAATGGAAAGTTAGCCGCTTGGGCTGCCGCTGTTTTGGTCAGCGCGTTAAACAATGTGGATTTCCCCACGTTCGGTAAACCGACAATACCCGTTTTAAAACCCATGATGCACCTTGATGACTGTTGTTAAACTCGCCTGCATCTACGAAAAATGCAGGCGAAGAGCAACGCTAATTATCAGTCAGTAATCAAACGGGTTTCACCTGCAACCTGAATAGGCTGCCCCACACCTGTTTTTGGGGTCACTTTCAGCCGCGAAGCCAAACCCATATCCGCCCCTTGATAGATTGTGAAGGGTTGATCTACACCCTTGGCATCACGCATATATCCTGCCAGTGCCGCGGCCGCCGCACCTGTTGCAGGGTCTTCATATACGCCATGTCCTGCAAAAGGGTTGCGACTATGGATTACAGTCACACTTTCTTGCCAAACAAGATTAATTGTAACCAGCGCAAACGCCTGCATCAAAGCGGCACCTGTATCAAAATCATACTCCATAGCCTGCAATAACTTATGATGCTTCAAGGGGATCAACAAATGTCGTGCACCGCCATTGATTACGGTTATATCCAGATCGCCTGCTAAATCACTTTCGGCCCAGCCAAATAATGCCAACGCCTGTTCACGCAACTTGTCATCTGGGGCTTCGAACTTTGTATTTGGCGATGTCAGCTTAGCTGACCAGTTGCCGTTTTCTTCAAACGCATCAACCGAGATTTTTGCATCATTCAACTGAAGCTGATATGTTCCAGCCCCTTTTGCAGCACCCAAAGCTGCACCCAATGCAATGGTAGCATGGCCGCAAAATGCGACCTCAGCCTTTGGTGCAAAATACCGAACTCGAAAACCACTTTCCACGGGTGCTGCAAAGACGGTTTCTGAATACCCAACATCAGCAGCAACAGCCTGCATATCTTCGACTTCCGGCAATATATCAGACAATACCACTCCTGCCGGATTGCCACCCGCACCGTTTAGTGAAAACGCTGCGATTTTTTGAATATCCATTTTATTTTCCTCTTTTGATTTATTTTCATTTAAATCACACAATACGAAACAACAAATGATGGTTTGTTAATTAAGTATCACATATATTAATGAATTGAAAAGAATCTCGTCTACCCCATTGAACTTTTTGCAAAGCACGGGCAAACCACACTAAGCAATATAAGGGGCCTAGCATGACACGGATCGACGACAAATTTGCAGAACTGAAAGCGGCGAATAAATCGGCTTTCGTATCTTACATCATGGCAGGTGATCCGAACTATGACACATCGCTTGCAGTGATGAAGGGTCTGCCCGCCGCAGGTGTAGACATCATCGAAATGGGCCTGCCCTTTACTGATCCGATGGCCGACGGGCCAACCATTCAACTGGCCGCAGGACGCGCGCTGGATGCGGGCATGACGCTGAAAAAAACCCTTGGCATGGCCGCCGAGTTTCGCAAGACCGATAACACCACCCCGATTGTGCTGATGGGCTATTACAACCCGATCTATTCAATGGGTGTGGACACGTTCATCGCAAACGCGGTTGCTTCTGGCATCGACGGGCTAATCATCGTTGATCTACCCCCCGAAGAGGATGACGAACTGTGCATCCCCGCCAATGCCGCAGGCATGAACTTTATCCGTCTTGCAACCCCCACAACCGATGACCGCCGCCTACCCAAAGTGCTGCAAAACACTTCAGGCTTTATCTATTATGTCGCCATTACAGGCATCACGGGTTCTGGTTCTGCTTCAACCGAAGTTGTCGGGGCCGAAGTTGCAAGGATCAAGAAATCCACAGATTTACCGATCTGTGTGGGCTTTGGCATCAACACACCAGCAGATGCCGAAGGCATGGCGCGCGTGGCAGATGGTGCCGTTGTTGGCTCTGCGATTGTATCAAAGCTAGGTGCTGGTGACAGTGTCGAGGATATACTGGCGTTTGTCGCTGAATTGGCAGCGGGGGCGCATCGAGCTTAAATAAATATGCCTAAAAAGCGACATTTTGGATCACTGACCTTACCAATTTTCGCATTTTCCATATTGCCATGCACACCACCCCCTTTGTAAAACAAGCTAACTGCTTACGAAGGACACGCCCATGCCCATCATCACCAATATCGACGATCTGAAAACCATCTACAAACGGCGCACACCGAAGATGTTTTATGAATATGCCGAAACTGGGTCTTGGACGCAGCAAACCTTCCACGATAACGTGAATGATTTCGCCAAAATCCGCCTGCGCCAGCGGGTAGCGGTGGATATGACTAATCGTTCGACTGCAGCACAAATGATCGGGCAGGATGTGTCTATGCCAGTGGCCCTAGCCCCTATCGGGATGTGCGGTATGCAAAGTGCAGATGGTGAGATTAAGGCGGCAAAAGCGGCCGAGGCGTTTGGCGTACCGTTTACACTTTCCACCATGTCGATCTGCTCTATCGAAGAGGTCGCGGCCCACACCACAAAGCCGTTTTGGATGCAAATTTACGCCCTGCGGGATGACGATTTCAACCAACGTTTGTTGGATCGCGCACGCGCGGCGGGCTGTTCGGCACTGGTGATCACGGCTGATTTGCAAATACTGGGCCAACGCCACCGTGACCTGAAAAACGGCCTTTCCGCCCCGCCCAAATTAACCCCGCAATCGATTGCGAACATGATGACCAAAGTGCATTGGGGGCTTGGCATGTTAGGCACAAAACGCCGTTTCTTCGGCAATATTGTGGGGCATGCGAAAGACGTAAAAGACCCATCATCACTGTTATCATGGACAGCCGAACAGTTCGACCCTTCATTGGATTGGAAGAAAATCGAAAAGCTGATGAAAATGTGGGGCGGCAAGGTCATCATCAAGGGCATATTGGATATAGAAGACGCCAAATGTGCCGTCAAAACTGGGGCCGATGCAATCATTGTGTCTAATCATGGCGGCCGCCAACAAGACGGTGCCATATCATCTATTCGTATGCTCAGTGATATTCTGGATGCTGTAGGCGATAAAATCGAAGTGCATATGGATGGCGGTATCAGATCAGGTCAAGATGTATTGAAAGCCACCGCATTGGGGGCAAAAGGCACTTATATCGGACGTCCCTATTTGTACGGTCTGGGTGCGATGGGGCAACAGGGTGTAACAAAAGCTTTGGAAATCATTCACAAAGAATTGGATACATCGATGGCTTTATGCGGCCACCGCGAATTAAATAATGTCAGCGGCAAAGATTTGCTAATCCCCAAAGGATTTAGAGCATCTGAGGAATACACCAGCTAAAACCGAATATACTGGCGTAGCATTATTGACAGAATCGAAACAATCACCGTAAATTCACCTCATTATTAACTTTCTTTGGGGGAAGGTTTATGAGTACTGCCATTGGCCACATTGTGTCCGTCACATCTAATTCTTATTACCGTGTCTTAGAAAGATATTACGGTATTTTGGAAAACTGTGTTGATTTGATCTTTGGGAAAGACCCAAAATAGCATAACTGGCCCAGTTAAACACTTTTGCTCTTTTCATTTTATGCTTTCGCGGGTATTACGCGCGAACACGCGGCACTGCACCCTTGGAGGAGGCCGCATTTTTTAATTTTAGGAGAATTCAAATGGCTGGAAAGATACCAGATTTCAATGCCACAGCACGCGCGGGGACAGGCAAGGGGGCCGCTCGCCAAGCTCGTCGTGACGGGCTAGTCCCAGGTGTTGTATATGGTGGGGAAAAAGACCCACAAGCAATTAACGTCGAATTTAAGGTTTTGTTAAAAGCCCTTAAAGCTGGCCGTTTCATGTCGACACTTTTCAACCTGAAAGTTGAAGGTCAAGATGATGTGCGTGTGATTTGCCGTGGCGTTCAGCGTCATGTTGTTAAAGATCTACCAACACACATCGATCTTTTGCGTTTGCACCGCAACACGCGGATTAACTTGTTTATTCCTGTTGAGTTTATCAACGAAGAAACATCTGTTGGCCTGAAAAAAGGCGGCACGATTACTGCTGTGCGTAACGAAGTTGAATTGAAAGTGACTGCGGACAACATTCCTGAAAGCATCATTGTTGACTTGGCTGATCTGGATATTGGTGACATCGTGCACATTTCCGACATTGACCTGCCAAAAGGTTCTCGTCCGATGATCACAGACCGTGATTTCGTGATTGCCAACATCACTGAGCCATCCGCGCTGAAATCTGGCGATGATGAAGACGAAGATGATGTAGTAGAAACAGATGAAGCTTCAGAGGGTGACGAAACACCAGCCGAAGAATAAACGTTTCAATAAGAACAATTTAAAAACGCCTGTGGCTCACGCTATGGGCGTTTTTTTTCGTCCAAAACACACGTCCGCACCGCGTGACCCCCGTGGTAAATATGAAAACTGCATTTGCGATAAGCGATCGAACAAAGCTTTAATCATATCTTGCGCATATAGGTTTGGATGTAATTCCAGTATAATTAACCAAACATGATCTGGTATTGCAGCCTGAAATATTTCCGTTTCTATGCCCTCGGTATCACAAATAATCACTGTCGGTTTGAATTGCGATATAAGCTGTAAAATGGGGCGTGCCGCAACTTTGATTTCACAACTGTTTGGGGCATTACCAGCATTAAGGGAACCAGCCCAAAACCCTTTTGATTTGAAAAAACTGATCTGTTGAATATCATCATCTGCCACAACGGCACCGTGAAGCACGGTTGCGCCAACCACATCATTAGTAATTAAGTTTTCCGAAATTTCAACCACAAGATCATTATTTGCTTCCAAAATTATCAGGTTTTTCCCACCCACAATCTTACCCGCAACAATACCCGTACACCCGATGCCGCCGCCCAAATCAAGTACGCGGTCATCGGGGGTAACGTGGATGTTAATTGCATTGCGTTCAGCATTTTCATAATGCCCAGACGCCAATGCCTGTATGATTTTTGGCGTCAAGTGCATGGAACGCACAGCGATATTCATGCCACCAAAGGTGAACGATTGCTTCATGCCTGCCTCTAATTTATGTTCGTTTGTTGAAATTACCTTTGACACACAATAAAGAACATAGTGTTACCCAACTGCGAGATGATTAAAAATGAAGCTATTTATTGGCCTTGGCAATCCTGGTGCAAAATATGCAATGAACCGTCATAATATTGGCTTTATGGCATTGGATGAAATTGCCGCCACACACAACTTCGCCCCTTGGCGCAAGAAATTTCAAGGGCAAGTGGCAGAAGGTGTTCTAGATGGCGAAAAGGTAATTTTACTAAAACCCGAAACATTCATGAACCTAAGCGGTCAATCCGCAGGCGAAGCTGTGCGGTTTTATAAAATAGCCATAAACGATGTCACCGTGTTTCACGACGAATTAGATCTGGTACCAGGTAAATGCCGCGTTAAACAGGGTGGTGGGCATGCAGGGCATAATGGCCTGCGATCAATCCACCAACACCTGTCACCCGACTATCAACGTGTGCGTTTAGGCATTGGGCATCCAGGGCGCAAAGAACTTGTCGCGGGCTACGTTCTACATGACTTTCCAAAATCAGATTTGGGTTGGTTGGATGATCTTTTGCGCGGCATCGGGGATGGTGCCGCACATTTGGCGGCAGGGCATGGTGATAAATTTATGAGTGCCGTGGCCTTGCGCACAGTGCCAGAACGTAAAAGTAAACCAGAGGCGCAAAAGCCGAAAACAATTAAACCCGCAGAATCCGTTGTTAAAGATACCCGTAATGCTTTGCAAAAACTGGCCGATAAATTTAAATGAATGTACGTGACAGCTTTGTTGAACAAGCACAGGGTTGTGAAAACCTAGGGTCACCTTTTACCGCAGAACTGTTACGGCTGCTGGCCGAAAAACTGTCCGCAGGAAACGCCATCGGGGACAAAGTATTAAACTGGCCCCGTGACCCCAGCTACCGCACCGATGCGGTTGGTCTACGCCTAGTTGGCGCGTTACACGCACTGGTTTTACAAAAGGCCAGTCCTGCGCTTATGGGTAATTATCCGCCCAATAAGGCCACCCCCAAACAGCTTTGGGATGCCGTTCAAACGGCGTTTGATTCCCACGAAGAACAGATTTTAAACTGGCTGGATCAACCACCTCAAACCAACGAAGTAAGGCGCAGTGCTGCCCTAATCCCTGCCTGTCTAAGCCTACAAGACCATTTTGGCTTGCCGTTGGCCTTGTCAGAATTGGGCGCAAGTGCGGGGTTAAATCTAAACTGGGATCAGTTTTGTTTGACTTTAAAGGGTACAGAATATGGATGCGCTGCATCGCCCGTTCGCCTAGCACCAGACTGGTCTGGCCCTTTGCCTGCGCAAATCACCCCAAATGTAATCGAAAAAGCTGGCTGTGATCTAAACCCGCTTGACCCAAACAGTGATGCGCTGCGCCTACGATCCTATATCTGGCCAGATCAAACAGCGCGCGTAACCCGTACCAAGGCCGCAATTTTAATCGCACAACAAAACCCTATCCCCATTGCCCGCTCGGATGCAAAAGACTGGTTGCAACACCGTTTATCTGTGCGCCATTCTGATGCGGTACATGTGATCTACCACACGATAGCATGGCAGTATTTCCCGCCTGATGTGCAAAACGCTTGCGAAAAATTGATACGCACGGCAGGCAATGCCGCCACCCCTGACGCGCCCATTGCGTGGCTTAGCATGGAAGCGGATGACAACCCTGATGGCGCATGTTTGCGTGTAACCTATTGGCCGGGTGGCAAAACCCAAACCTTGGGGCGTGTCGATTTTCATGGCCGTTGGGTTAAGTGGTCTGGCCTGAAATCATAATTTAGAACCATTCTAAGCTTGCTTGACTTCCCCCTTCCCCAAGCGCATATTTGGCTTAACCTAAAAAGGATAAATCAGATGTTTATTCAAACTGAATCAACACCAAACCCAGCCACGCTAAAGTTTTTACCTGGCCAAGCAGTTATGCAAACGGGCACTGCCGATTTCCCTACGGCAGATGTGGCTACAAACTCACCACTGGCGTTGCGCATCTTTGCCGTAAGCGGTGTAACAGCCGTATTCTTTGGCCCCGACTTTATCACTGTCACTAAAGATGAACCTATTGACTGGAACCATATAAAACCAGCTATTCTGGGTGCTGTAATGGAGCATTACCAGTCAGGCCAACCCGTCATGGAAGGTGAAGGTATAGCCGCTGCAGGGCATGCAGAACATAGCGGTGATGATGCGGAAATAGTAAATCAAATCAAAGAATTACTTGATACGCGTGTACGCCCAGCTGTAGCACAAGATGGTGGCGACATCACATTCCACGGCTTTGATCGCGGTGTGGTCTATCTGCATATGCAAGGGGCTTGCGCAGGATGCCCGTCGTCTACAATCACTTTGAAAATGGGTATTGAGAACCTGTTACGCCATTACATTCCCGAAGTGACAGAGGTGCGCCCTGTTGCCGCCTAAACCACTAATTCTATCATTTGATACATCGGCTGCACATTGTGCAGCCGCTTTGCTGTCAGGCGATACCGTTTTAGCAGAACAGCTGGAACCTATGCATAAAGGGCAAGCGGAACGGTTATTTCCGTTACTGGAAGAAGTGTTGGCAGATAACGACAAATCTTGGTCTGATCTGGATGCCATTGGTGTTTGCACAGGACCCGGAAATTTTACGGGCGTGCGCATTTCTGTATCGTCCGCACGCGGGCTAGCTTTGTCATTGGGCATTCCAGCAATCGGTATCTCTAAATTGGAAGCAATGGCATGTGGTGCAAATGGCCGTGTGACATCTGTATTGGATGCACGTCGCGCACGGGTTTATATGCAGTCTTTCGATAACGGTCAGTCCTTAGTAGAACCGCGAATGGTGGATTTAGTAGAATTTAACGACCATTTGCACGGCGATGAAGTTGTGCGCGTGATTGCAGATGAAGCCTTGGAATTACCCAATGCACAATCGGTTGACGGCATAGCTGTGGCAGTAGCACATTTAACAGCGCAACGCTTTGAACAGGTTCACCCACGCCCTGCCCCCTTATATTTACGTGCAGCTGATGCCGCCCCGCCCTCTGACCCACCTGTGGTGATACTGCCGTGACACCTAAACAAATGGCCGCAATACATGGCAAATGTTTTACCCATCCACGCCCGTGGTCGGCACAGGAATTCACTGATTTACTAGCCAGCGATACGGTTTTTATGTGTAAGGCCGCACAAGGTTTTGCTTTGGGTCGGGTTGCTGGCCCAGAAGTGGAATTGCTGACGATTGCGGTAGACCCTGCGTATCACCGCCTAGGCATGGCACGGGATTTGATGAATGCATTTGAAGAATGCGCTGTTAAAAAAAGTACCAAAGAAGCATTTTTGGAAGTTGCAGAAGATAACACAGCCGCTATTGCGCTTTATAAAGCATTTGGTTTTACCCAAGCGGGTTTGCGCAAAGATTATTACACAAGTTCTACAAGCGTGCGAATTTCAGCGCTAGTGATGACAAAAAGCCTTTAACCCCGTCCTACTAACCCCGCCCAACAAAGGGCATTTTATTGGCCATGATTGTCATCGACAAAACATTGGTATCCAAAGGTAAGTTGGCCATATGAAACACTGCATTGGCAGCATCTGACACGTCCATAGTCTCCATTGGCCCATCTGCGTTTTTAATCAGGTTTTCAACCAGTTCAGTACGCGCATTGCCAATATCAATCTGACCACAGCAAATATTCAAATCACGTCCATCAAGCGCGATAGATTTGGTTAACCCGGTTATTGCATGTTTAGTGGCTGTATAAGCCGCAGAATTAGCCCGAGGCGTCACCGCAGAAATTGATCCGTTATTGATAATGCGGCCCCCATCTTCTGTCATATGACGAAAAGCTTCTCGCGCACATAAAAACATACCCGTCAGGTTCACATCCACCGAGCTTTGCCAGCTTTCCAGCGTCACTGTGTCAAAGCGACCAGAAACAGGGAAAATACCTGCATTGTTGAACAAAACATCAATTCTGCCAAAATGGGCGGCTGCCTGCATAAACCCGCGCACAACTTCGGCCTCTTGCGTCACATCACAGGTCACGGCATAGGCATTGTCGCGCCCGTCTGATACAGCATTCAACTTTTCAAGGCGACGGGCGATTAAGGCAACATTCCAACCCTCAGACAGAAACTTTTCAGCCGTTGCAGCCCCAATGCCGCTGCTTGCGCCCGTTATCAAAATGGTCTTTGTCATATTTGCCTCCAATGCTTGCGCGACACAACACATGCGTGCCAAGATATACCTTAGACATCTATAAGGTATGCAGACAATGACCCAAACACCAAAATCGTATTTTCAACCAGTATCTGGCATGGAACTGCCACGTTTTGCAGGCATTCCCACGTTCATGCGTCTGCCTGCTATTGATCTGGATAACCCGAAAATCGCGGATGTAGATATAGGCTTGATCGGGGTGCCTTGGGATGCAGGTACCACCAACCGACCAGGGCCACGTCACGGGCCACGTCAATTACGTGATTATTCAACAATGATCCGTTCCACCAATGCCGCGACAGGACTTAAACCATTTGAAATGGTGAATTGCGCGGATATGGGTGATGTGGGCGGCAACCCTGCTGATCTGCATGATGCGATGGATAAAATCACGGCTTACTACAAACAAGTGAAAGCCAAGGGCATTGTGCCCATGACAGCGGGCGGCGATCATCTGACATCGTTACCAGTATTACGCGCACTTGCCAGTGACGGCCCCTTGGGAATGATCCACTTTGATGCCCACACCGACCTGTTCAAAGATTATTTCGGTGGTTTCAAATACACCCACGGCACTCCGTTTCGCCGCGCGATTGAAGAAGGGTTGCTTGACCCAAAGCGGGTTATTCAAATCGGCATTCGTGGCACCTCTTACGGTGGTGAAGATATTGAATTTGGCCGCGCAAACGGCGTGACTATCATCGAGATTGAAGAGTTTTTTGCCCGTGGTATCAAAGATGTGATGGCACAAGCCCGTGAAGTTGTGGGCACCCAACCGACGTATTGTTCATTCGATATTGATTTCATTGATCCCGCCTATGCGCCCGGTACTGGCACCCCTGAAATTGGCGGGCCAAACAGCTTTCAGGCGCAACAGGTTATACGTGAAATGGCAGGTGTAAATCTGATCGGGGCTGATTTGGTAGAGGTCTCACCGCCGTTTGATCCATCGGGTGGTACCGCGTGGTTGGGGGTGTCGTTGATGTTTGAATTGTTGTGTGTACTGGCAAGTGCTATAACTGAACAACGCCAGAATTAACCGCTCGTATCCCTTGTTGCGAAACACACAATCGCCTATCATTCGTACAACACGCGATAAAAGACGTGCAATACATATAAGCAAGGGAACAGCCGCATGGAACCAATTAGCCTGACGATTGAAATGATGGTGGTATTGGGTTTATTGGCTTTTACGATTTTCTTGTTTGTCTCTGAAATTGTACGTGTTGATCTGGCTGGCCTGTTGGTGATGGTAGTCTTAGGCGGGTTAAGTTATCTGCCGGGTTTGGGCGATCTAGCCGATGTCACCCATTTGTTTGACGGCTTTGCATCCAACGCGGTGATTTCAATCATTGCTGTGATGATTATCGGGGCAGGTTTAGATAAAACCGGGCTGATGAATAAAGTCGCAGCCGTCATTCTGAAATTCGGCGGTTCAACTGAGGCCCGCATCGTTCCGGTTATTTCTGGCACTGTGGGTTTTATTTCTAGCTTTTTGCAGAATGTAGGCGCTGCCGCATTATTTTTACCTGTTGTAGCGCGTATTTCATCACGCACCGAAATTCCACTTGGGCGTCTGTTAATGCCTATGGGGTTTTGTGCAATATTAGGCGGCACGATGACCATGGTTGGGTCGTCACCGTTAATTTTGCTAAATGATCTGCTAATCACCGCCAACAAAGACCTGCCCGCAGATGCCCAAATGGAACCGTTCAGCCTGTTTTCCGTAACCCCGATTGGGGCTGCCCTAATTGTTACAGGTATCCTTTATTTCATGCTTCTTGGCAGATGGGTGTTACCAAAGACAGCCGCCAGATCCGATGCAAGTTCGGCCCAATCCATCAAAGAATATCTAAAACGTCTATACGGTATAAAAGCTGATATTTTTGAAGTTGAAATTGGCGAAAGTAACATCCTGATTGGCGAGACTTTGGGTGATATTATGGACGCCCATCACATGTCTATAATCGGTACATATTTCAACGGGCAGCGGTATTTAGCCCCGCTGGTAACAACCAAAATTGAGGCCCCTTGTCGTTTGGCCATTCTGGGCCACGAACGGGTTATCAAAGAAATCGCCGACATATACAACCTGACGGTTCTGCCCAAGCTAGAGATTTTTCGTGAAGAATATACCGCCACAAAATCGGGCGTCGCTGAAATCGTTATTCCGCCTGACAGTGGCGTGATCGGTAAAACCGCACGTGAAGTGCGCCTGCGTGGCACATACGGGCTAAATTTGTTGGCCATTCACCGTGGTGACGAAACATTAAGCCGTGTTGAAACCAAAGATCATGTCGCCTGCCTATTAGGTAAAGAAAAGTTTCATGCAGGCGACACGTTAGTGGTGCACGCCCAATGGGAAAGCCTGACGCGCACATCAAAAGATCGCGATTTTGTGGTCGTAACATCCGATTACCCACAAGAAGAATTGCGCCCGCAAAAGGTTGGCGCGGCACTGTTGTTCTTCGCCATAGCCCTGATCTTGATCCTATTTACCGACGTGCGCCTGTCTCTAGCCCTGTTGGTGGGTGCGGTCGGAATGGTTTTAACCAAAGTTCTAAGCATTGATGAAGCTTATAACGCAGTTGGTTGGAATACCGTGTTTCTGCTGGCCAGTCTGATCCCGTTGGGCCATGCCGTACAATCAAGCGGCACGGCTGAATGGATTGCACAACAAGTGCTAACACTGCTAGACGGCTGGCCGGTTTGGGCCTTGCAAACGGGTGTAGCGGTGCTGGCAACCATATTCACATTAATCATGTCTAACGTGGGTGCCACGGTTTTATTGGTACCACTGGCTGTATCTATCGCGGTTGCTTCGGGTGGTGATCCTGCGATTTTTGCGATGACCGTCGCCATCTCAACATCCAACTCATTCCTGATCCCCACCCGCCAAGTTAACGCCCTCATCATGGGCCTTGCGGGCTACAAGGTGAAGGAGTTCGTCAAGACCGGCGGCATCATGACCGTGCTGTTCTTGGTGGTATCGATGTTTATGATGAACGTCGTGTTTGGTTAATGTGGGCTTAAGCCCATGTGTAGCTGTCGACGATCAAAATGCGAAAACATTCGGGTTTGGGTGATCTTGCTAGTTCATCGTCCTAGCAACCATTTGTGAACCGTCTCTTAATATGCAAAAACGGGGCGAATGTATGTATTTAGAAGTTTGATGATGGCAGAAGAAGCCTATCCACCAGTTATGATTTTGGGATGCGGACGGAGTGGCACATCAATCTTCGGTGAATTATTTACAAGTGTGACCCCGTATAAATACACAAGCGAACCAGCCTTTTCCGAGGTCATGTCCGTGAACTACTACTCAACGGTACAAGCATTTAAAGTCCCTCGTGAAAGCGTGGAATATCCGCCTGATCCAGGCTTATCGTTCCCTATAGATGTTCTAAGGCAACGTGTGCCCAAAATGAAATTCTTTTGGATAGTACGGCATCCTCTTGATGCAATCTGTTCATTAAAGGTTGGAATTTCGCAAGACTGGGGCCATCATCCAAAACCGTTGGATTGGAAGGAATGGCTTCATCGACCACTAATCGAACGTTGTGCCCACCATTGGGCTTACATAAATTCTGTGGGTTTTGAGCATGTCTCTGGCATCGCATCCGTTGTAACGTTCGAGGATATGGTCACATCACCCAAGAGCTTTGTGAAAACTGTAGCTACCGAATTGGGGGCAAGTAACCTCAGTGTTAAAGAACCCGTACATGATTGGATTAGCCGAGTTCAGAATACTAACAACGAACACTTTGTCGAAGCGATGACATCAAGATCATACTCTCGAAAAGATCATAAGGTTCGTGTTGGCAGGTGGCGTGAAAATTTATCATCCGAGGAGGTGGATCAGGTTTTGCCGATCATTTCAAAAACCGCACGTACATTTGGATATGCCGTTTAGGATAGTGCGCATGACCCACTTTAACAACCAACATAGGGAGGGCTAAAACCTGCGCTAGGCGTACGGTTTGCCCGTGAACAAAATGGTGAATACCATTCGTGACAATAGCAATTGCCACACCGCGCAAATACCTTAAGTATAGCCTGCGGGTAGAAGTATTCAGGGGAAATTTGCATAGGCTACAGGGTTGGTGTTTTTGGTTGTAATGAGTTCACGCTATCGAATGCTAAGCGCCGATTGTTTGACCCTAAGGATAGGCAAACCCGTAGTTTAGTAAATATTATAGGCACCCCATACAAATCCGAAAGCAGCAACGGCACAAGACGCAAGGGCCGCGAGAGCAAGCAATTTAACCGATGAAAAGGGCCGTTCTCCGAATGTGCGCCCTTGCAATCCGCAGGTTACGACCTTCATTGGTGTTCCATTATACTCGTAATGCAAAATCCAGACTGGCAGAAGAATACGACGGTATTTAATGCCAGTCGTATCCGTCAAATAACTAACATCGACGACACTGTTTTTACCTGAGTGTTTCTTGATACGGTTGCGCAACAGCAGCGCTTTGTCTTTAGCGTTCTGCCTTAGACCTTCACGAACGGGTTGGTGGTGCCGCTCTGCGGCAAAACCTGCAAGATATGCAGGCTCAAAGGGTCGCAGGTTGCTTGGCTCAAATTCATGCAAAATGCCGTCACGAATAAGAGGGGTAACATGTGGCGATGCAGGCATAAGCAGGTCATCAAACTCGGTTTTCATAAACCCGCTGTCAGTCCGCATAACCGTCTTTTTTCCTCGTGTGACTTTGTAATTGACTGTGTAATTAACAGCTTCTTTGCTATCGAAAGTCCAAAAGGGTACATAAATACCAGATACATTGCTGCCAGATACAACAGACTGTAAATCTGATGGTGCCGCCCAACGCCGCGAAACCCAATTATGTGCGGCATCCTGAGCCTGCTCATTACCCACTGAAAAGGGGATCATTCCGAGCGTCACATAACTTTCACCATTGGGCCGTTCAACCAATGACCCGTTACAATAGGGGCAATTCTCAGAAATTGAATGGCCTTGAAAGATAACCTCACCACCACAAGTTTCACATTGATAGGGACGGTCTTGAGTAAACTTTGGCTGTTCTGTGTGGGGCAGGTCAGGATCATAATGATGCTCTGCTTCAGGATCTGCATTCGGATTGATCGTAATCACGTGTTCCGTCGCACAGCTTTTACAAGTTAATGCGCCAGTCCTAGGGCTATACTCACATTGGCCAGCACAATTTGTGCACATAAGATCAGCTTGGGCAATTACAGAACTCTCAGTCATCGGCTAAGGCTTCCAATATTCTCAAAAGCAGTTCTAAACGTCGGCCACTGCGATGGATGGCTGCACTGAGGTCTTCAATAGCCCACCATTCCCCAATAATTGTAGCAAAAAACCAAGTTACGGCGACCCAAACAGCAATAACAATCCAACCAGACATTGTGCGAAAAAAACCCGGCGATCCATGCCTCAATTCATGTTTGGCTTCTTGGATTCTAATAAGTTTTTTTATCGGATAAGCACCAACGCTAGCGGCAAGACAAATTAGCAGCAATACAGCAATTATTGGACCAAGTTGGTTGAGCATATAAGTTACTAATCTCTCTATAGGCTGCTAGTAATTTGAAACAACAGATGCATGCGCAACTATAGCTCTAGTTCATTAACTATAGTGCGAAAACGCAAAGCAGACAATTCAAGTTTTTTCCGTAAAAACATATTAATTACAGCGCCCTAACATATCGATCCAACTGGGGCATCACGCCGAAGTTCCACTGGAAGTATCCATTTCTGTCACCTCTGGTGGTGATCCTGCGATTTTTGCGATGACCGTCGCCATCTCAACATCCAACTCATTCCTGATCCCCACCCGCCAAGTTAACGCCCTCATCATGGGCCTTGCGGGCTACAAGGTGAAGGAGTTCGTCAAGACCGGCGGCATCATGACCGTGCTGTTCTTGGTGGTATCGATGTTTATGATGAACGTGGTGTTTGGGTAATGTGGGCTTAAGCACACACTACCCATACTGACCTTAAAACTTCAGAGTGTAAGTTTATTCTGATAGAATTTTACGGCTCATTATTTCCAACAAATACTTTAACTACAACACCTTAACACACTGTTCCAACTGGGACATCACGCCGAAGACCGCTGAAATCATGTCTCTACAGGTTCCACTGTTAACTCCAACGCGGGCGGTGGGACGTCTTTTAAATCACTCACATCCAGCGGCCAGTCAGGTTTGCCCAAGCGGTAGCGCGTCACCCAGTGCAGCCGTGTTTCTGCCCGTGTGATCGCCACATAAACCAGACGTTTCCACATTGGAATTCCGGCTTCCGTTCGCCCTGCACGTGCGGCCGCATAAATGTCTGGTGCAAACACCTGCACCTCTGGCCATTGTGACCCCTGCGCTTTATGAATGGTACACGCCGCCCCGTGCAAAAAACTGGCCCCCATACGCGCGGCATATGGTATAAACGGCTCTTCTTGATCGGGGGCTTCGATTTTGATGATGGTGGCAGCCGACACATAAGGATCAACCGCCCCCAGCACATTCAGGCGTGAAAAACCGGGCTTACGTCCTTCCCCCAGATAAACCACCTGCGCGCCTTTAATCAGACCACGTGCCTCTAAATCCAGTCGTTTTTTACGGTGCTTTGCAGGCAGCTCAATCCCGTCACAAATCAACGGCTCACCCGGCAACAACATATCGGATGGTGCATCATAGGCATTACGAAAAGCCTGTATCAGGCGAATGCGGGTGGCGTTGCGCCAACATAAAACAGGGGATCGTGCCATTAGGCTTGCCTCTACACGTGGCGCGATAACTACACGATCGTCTTTCGCCGCTGCCTGTTCAATCATCCGCTCAAACGCTTCAAAAGTCAGTGCTGGGTCTGACAGCGCATGGGCCAAATCAAGGATCGGGCTGTCTTGTTCTTGGCGATGCACACGGCTTAGAACCAAGGTGTGTTGTTTGCCTACTTTGTCAAAAGCCATCGAGCCTGATTGCCCCACAGGGGCTAGTTGTGCAGGGTCACCAAACAAGATTAGAGTAGTGAATATATCACAAAGGTCGGCAAACTGTTTATCGTCCAACATCGAGCTTTCATCGATGAACCCTATATCCAGCGGCTCTTCACGGCGTTTCCAACCAATGATAAAGTCTGATCCCCGTACCCCTGCGGTAGCCAAAGCACCCGGAATGGATTTATTCGATTTGTAAAACAGCGCGGCACGGTCAAGGGCTGCATCGGCTATGCCTTCAATCTCTGGTCGTTCGCCATTGCCTGCCAGCCATTCGGCAATCTTTTCATACTCAGGATCGTATAGCGGCGTGTAAAGAATGCGGTGAATGGTGGTTGCAGCAACACCATGATTGCGCAACACACTGGCCGCTTTGTTGGTGGGGGCAAGAATGGCAAGGGTGCGGCGATCTTTGCGCGCTTTACCTTCGTAATCACCCGAAATAATATCAACACCCGCATCAGATAATGCTTCACCAAGTTTTGCCAACAGCATGGTCTTGCCTGACCCTGCTTTACCTAAAACAGCAAATACCTGCGCTTTGCCGCTTTCTGGCAGCAACGTTGCATTATCCAAATCAACGCCTGCACGTAAAAGTGCTTGGCTAATGGTGTCATAAGCAGTGGCCTGATCTTCGGAAAATTGCATGGCTTTGGGAGATTCTCTATTTTATTCCCATAGTCTATATGAACCGCCTATGATGTGACCAGAGGATTAGGCAGATTGCTCCTGCCCTGTTTCAACACTAAATGCCTGATTGATCCATAGTGACGATAAATCTGGTGCAATCCGCGATTTTTGACAAAGTTGAATACGTATATCTTGCGAAAACTCCCAAAGACCAACCTGAACTTTTTCGCGCCCTGAACCTGATTGCCCGATTATTTCCGGTGACCAACCCAACGCGCTATAAATTCGGGTAATTCTAGGGTCAAACACACCAACCGCATGAGACAAGTGAAACCGAAGCCCTACTTCGCAGCCAGCCAACATGATGGCTGCCGATATGCGTTCCGCTTGATTGCCAACATCGGGTGACAGACAAAATCGCGTGCTTTCCCATATTAGTGGACTACAAATAGTGCCACCTGCGACATCGGAAAAATGATCGTTCACCATGCACATGCCCGTTGTCGGCAGAATACGCATTGATCCACCGTGCTGGCCATTTGCCCTGCGCCAAATCGCATACATCGGATTTAAAGCATCATATTCATCCTTCTCATACCCGTTTTTATCTATGCTAACATCCCACCTCAAACGTTCGCCAAATTGTGTGGCGCGATCCTTAAACATTGAGTCTTGTAGTTTCGGGTAATTATTTAATTCGTCTGCGTATAGGTAACACAACATTGTGGCTGCTCCTGAATTGTTGCGAAGGACAACGTATTCATAAGCAGTTCTTGGTTAATATTTAATTGCCGAACGATGTGTTAATATATTGTAAATAATAGCTAAATATTTATTAAGCCGTTGGAAACTGCGCGCGCTACTGCATTTACAGTGTTCAATGCACCCAATTTAAACCGCGCACTTTCAATATAGACACGCAAGGTATGTTCGGAAATATTCAGATGCTCTGCCACCTGTGATCTACTGCGGCCCGTACCCAGATAAGTCAGCGCATCCACCTCTCTGGGGGACAGTGTTGTGTACAATCTGTTAACACCCTGATGTTCAATACTGCGGGCTTTTTGGTGCAGATAATGTGCGCCAAGTAACAGCATTTGCATATGATCTTCGCAAAACCGTAACCAATACTCATCAGATGCAGTATGACTTAATGAGAACAATGATAATTCGCCGTTTGGGCCGCGCACTGGGATCGATATGCCCTGATTGCCAACCCCGCCATCAATCGCATCTACCAACATTAAACGTGCAGGTTTGCTATCCCATGATAGTGATTTCCAGTCATAGGGATGAAATCGTTGAAAGGCATTTAAGACAACTGGATCAACCCGGTATAGCTTTTCTTTTTCGTAGTAATTGGCCCAATCATTCGAATAGGTCACAATCGCAAATGGTTCGCCTTTGCGGTTAGCGGCATGATATACAGCATGTTCAACTTCAAACAGACCGCGCAACCCTTCTATAAAATCATGCAAATCTTCAAACGTATTACACGAAGCAAGCCGGTCACAAAAAATCTGTAGTTTCGTTTGAACGAAGTTCCGCAGTGTTATTTCCCCCATTTTGCGGCGCCATTTCTATGGCGGCTATATGGATTGTATCGTCGAGCTGTTCAGCCAGTTTCCCCATTTTATTTGTTTTGGCGAATTTACGTAAATCCGCAAGCACATCGATCATCCAGTTTTCTGTCATGTCTATCCTCTTTAAGAATGGTTAATAGAAAGTTAACACTACCTTAACACGAGTTAGATTTGTGATATATTCACCTTTATCACATACCCATAAATAGCGAGGGTGTGATTTCTAACATATTGATCTTACTGAATTCAATCATTTAAGTACATCAAAGGAAGTACAATTTCCAGATACGCATAAAAAAGCACCGCTGTGCGGTGCTTTTCCTTAAGGCTAGTTAGTTTTATTAAACGGCAAGGTTCGGGATAATTTGTTTCTTGCGTGAAACCACCCCAGGCAAAATGACATTGTCACCAGTAACACTTACGTCAAATGATTTTTCCGCAACCTGTTTTACCATATCATTCGGTATCAACAATGTTGCTTGCTCTTTCAATATATCGACAACAAACAATAAGACATGATCCACGCCATCTTCAGCAGCAACCGTAGACATTGTATCGATCAAGCTTGCTTTACGTGACAAAACTGTTTCAGGGCTGGTAGTTTCCAGTACAGAGACACGAAATTTAGTGCCATCAACCGCATATTCTTTGCTGTCCAGACGCAGTAATTCAGCATCCATATAATGCGACACATCCGATTTGGCTGCGAACATTTCAGCCGCATAGGCCGAAATGTCCAAACCCAGCTCTTCGGCCAAAGATTTTGCTAAAGAAACATCTACATCCGTAGTGGTTGGGCTGCGAAACTCTAACGTATCAGACAGAATACACGACAAGATCAAACCTTTGATCGAATCCGGTGCCGTAGCCAGATCATCGCCCATCATATTGGCCATCACAGTGGCAGTAGCGGCCACAGGTTCTATGGTGATGTTGATCGGTTGTTTGGTTTTCAATCCGCCCACAAGCATATGGTGGTCAATGATTTCAATCACTGTCGCATCATTGATACCCTCTGGCAGCTCGGCTGGGTTATTGGTGTCGACGATGATAACCATATCATCGGCATCAACCTCTTGCAAAAGTGCGGGTGTTTCGTAACCCCAGCGTGTTAAAACAAACGCCGCTTCGGTATTGGGTTCACCCAACACATAGGGGGTCGCTTCTACATCCTTAGTGCCTAAAAACCAGCTCCAGATAATTGCGGAACCAGTTGCATCTGTGTCGGGGGCTTTATGCCCGAAAATTTTAATCATGTCGTTGCCATTTATGTGATTTCGCGGCCCTTATAGGCGGGTAACTGGCAGGTGTCACCCCAATGATCGCATCTATTTTGTCGCAATTTCAGCCTAAATGCGCAATGGCGTTGGAATAATAGCTTAGCAAAGGTATCTCATCCGATACCAGATGATACTTTTCATCTTTTTCAACGATCACTTTGCGCAATACCAATATTCGCAAACCAACCTCTACAGCATATTCAAAATTCTTATGGGGAATGTGCATATAAGCCCCTTTTTCCAGCAACCGTTCGCGTTGCGTATCGCACTTCTTTATCACCATATCTTTTGTCAGCGGTGTTTTCTGGTTACTTAGGAAAACGCGTGCCACAAGGGACACGGGCAAGATCGGGATCACAGCACCAACTTTGATCATAAGCTCTTTGCCCAATGCTTTGGTTATCGCTTCATGTTTGCGTGGGCCTTTGGATTGTACAAATTCTTTGAATGATATTGGGTCGCCAAAACTGACACTTGCATAACCAAAGCGATAAAACTTACCCGTTATCCGCAAAGCTATTTGGCGCCCAAAAAATCGGAAAAACGCCATCGCTTTTGTAAGACCGCTGGTTTTCTTACCTTCATCAGAAGCTAAAAGAACCCGATCCTCTAACACCCGATCGTAATTCAATCCCACAGGTACAAAGTAAATATCGCGGCTGGTTTCAGGATCAAAGTCAGAAACCATGTAGTTCAATAACCCCAGTTTTGCTGGTTTCAGCTTACCGTCACGTGTCAGACCGCCCTCTGGGAAAACAGCCTGCGTCACCCCTGCTTCTGTTGCCATTTTCACATAGCGCGCCAAAACACGTCGATACAGTTGGTTACGTGAACGACGGCGGATAAAATACGCCCCCAAACTGCTAATCAACGGCTTTAAGGGCCAGACCCGCGCCCATTCACCTACAGCATAAGACAAAGCCGATCGTGATGCGGCAAGATAAGTGACCAAAATATAATCCATGTTGGATCGGTGGTTCATCACAAAAACAACCGTCGCCTGTTTATCAATCGCCTGTAAAGCTTTTTCATCCACATATCCCAAACGTACGCGGTAAAGTGAACGCGACATCCAGCGGGCGATTTTTATAGCAATACCAAAGTAACCCGCCGCTGAAAATGACGGTACAATTTCACGCGCATAACGATGCGCCATTTGTTCAACCACAGGATAAGGCATTTGTTCAGTTTGAGAATGTTCAATAATCGCTTCAATCACTTGTGGATCATAGGCCAGTCGATCAATCATCACCTGTCTTTTGGTCAATTTGAACGGTTGGATTTTCAGTTGCAATTTCTCATTCAAGACCGTAATTGCTTTGTTCATACGGCGGCGAAGATACCAGCGCACTGTGGGCATTAATATACGGTCTAGCAAACCAATCATTGCCAATATGCCAGCCAACCAAACCGTCCATGCGGGTATTTCTATTGTTTCAAACATAGCGTAAACGTATCAGGTAATTAGCAATACCAAAGAAAAACGTTAGGGAACGGCGATGATATATCGAAAACTTGGTGCAAATGGCCCCAAAATAAGTGCTATCGGGTTGGGTTGTATGAGTTTTGCAGGTTTTTTTGGCTCTACCGATGATCGCTCTAGCTATGACTGCCTGTCGGCCGCGATTGATATGGGGATAGATTTTTTAGATACAGCAGATGTGTACGGTATGGGGAAATCTGAAACTGTTATCGGCACGTTTATCAAAAGCCACAAGAACAGTTTTAAGATCGCTACAAAATGCGGGATTGTCGCTGGGCCAGACCGCAGCTTTAACAACTCTGAAACCTATATTCGCGAAGCACTTTCAGGTTCCTTTAAGCGCCTTGGTGTAGAATACGTCGATCTTTATTATATCCATCGCCGCGAACAAGGCCGCCCGATTGAAGAGGTGGCGCAAACCATGAGGAAACTTATTGATGAAGGTAAAATCGGTGGGTGGGGCCTATCAGAGGTTTCGCCAACTACCATAAGACGCGCCCATGCCGTGACGCCCCTTATGGCTGTGCAAAGCGAGTATTCTTTATGGACGCGTACGCCCGAAGTTGGTGTTTTGCAGACCTGCGAAGAATTGGGCATATGCTTTGTGCCCTTTTCCCCTGTAGGGCGCGGAATATTTGCACAAAACTTCCCTGACATTAACGATTTCGAAGACAAAGATTTTCGCCGAAACGTGCCGCGTTTTCAAGAACCTAACTATTCTGATAATTGTCGTATTCTTGAATGTTTCAAAACCTTTTGTACGGATAACGGTTGGACAGTTTCAGCCACAGCCTTAGCTTGGATACTGGATCAAAACACCACAATGGTGCCAATTCCTGCAACACGTTACGCAAAACACCTAAACGAATGGGCAGATGCCACCACAATCGCGTTTAACGATGCGCAACGTGCAGAGATAAACCGATTATTGCCGATCGGATTTGCGTATGGGGATCGCTACAATGAAAGCCAATGGATTGGCCCTGAAAAATACAGCTAAGCTGTGAAACTAGATGTAGTTTACCGCTTGATGCGGTATTTTTTATGACAAGCTTTGGCGGTATTTTTTATGACAAGCTTTGCAAGTATTTCCCAGTTCAATTAAAATCGCTTTGATTTCTGATTGATCCGATGAAGCGGCTAAAGTTTTTGAGGCAGATAAAGATGCCGCTTCAAGCTTTTTAGCAAGCTCTTTAAATCCTGCCGTGTCTGTCCAAATTTCTGGTGCAGCTTCACTGGGCGCAGCACCGGAATGCTTTGTAAACATGGTTGGATATTTTCCTAGATCATCCGAGATTTGCCGCGTTGCCTGTGCTGCGCGTTTTGCATTGAAAGGAATGCTACCTTTAGCCATTCCAGACAGCATTTTAAGCGTGTCGCCAACCGTAACCATTATATCCATACGCTCTTTCACGATACCAGTTGCACTACCATGTGAATATGTTTGCGTTGAATACAGCAATGCGAAGGCGACAAAGCCAGATGTAAGCAGTTTTGAGCGGTAAATCATTTTAATCCTATGGTGATTTGGGCATATTTGAAAATAATCCGTATATACTTAAAGTATTTAGATTATAAAGAGACTTATTATTTTCAACGCTTGGTAAATTCCAACAAATTCGTCAACCTATCTTGTGATACCAACAATAAGCCGCAGTCTTTTTGTGCGTCTTTAGGCCCTAAAACGCAATAATCATATGCCCCCATATCCAAATTAAGGGCCATATCAGGAGCTAGTTCAACCTGCACTTGGCGGGCCGCCTCATAAAGTGTTTCGGCATGTTCTGTTTCCCAAACGGCAAAACTGCCATCTTTGAATGTAACCAATAGGCGTCTTTTAAACTTAGGGGCCGCTTCAATATTCTTAAGATCCAACTGGCCATTGGAAATAAGCAAATGCGATTGCAATACGGTCACGCCCATTTCACGCGCTTTGGCACTAAACCCAGCGCGACTAACTGTTTGTTTTAGATTAAACCCTGTACCGCCCAAAGTAACACGTTTTGCATGAAACAAACGCGGTTGCGCGTTTTTATCGAGAATAAGAACCCCATCCCAATTTTGATACCTGCGGCTGATAACAGACCTTTCCCGAAGCACCAAACCTTCAATCCCAAAACGATCGCCGCTGGAATACGTGCCTGCAACCGTCAAAAGATGATTACTGTCTGATTGCGTGTTATCTGGCAACACCCGCAGTCGCACTTGCACATCTGCCTGACACGAATGAAGCAAAACCGAAGATGAAAGCACACAGGTTTGTGCATAGGCTGCAATGGGTAAGGCGATGCAAATACCTATTGCCCAAACAAAACGCTGCATGATTTGAAAAGCCATATGAACTCTCCTACTGTGTATGTAGATTTTGACTTATTTTATGTGACTTGCCAAATCACCAAAATGCCACGGTAGGTGAAAAATTGCCTATTCTTTACCGTGACTTCCAGAATATCCATTTAAAGCAGGAGGTTGCCACCCACCTAACGTTTCAGGTGCTGGTTTGTAAATTTCGACCTTTAATGGGTAGCAGGCAGCCGTATCACTGGAATGCGTACTGCTACAATCGCCACCTGGGCAAGCGGACAGCCCGCCTATCAGATCAATTTCTGCAAAAAACTCAATATAGTCACCTAACTGCACTGGGCTGGATTTCATAAAATATTGTTTTGTGTTGGGCATAAAACCCGTACACATGAAAACATTCAAAACATCATGCACCAAAGGTTCTGCACCGTTCAGGGATTGGTTTTGAAATGCGGCTAAAGCGCGAGTTAAGTTAGAATGGCAGCAATAATGGTAATCCGTGCCGTTTAAGACGTCATTGGTATAGGGGTCACAGCGTGTGCCGATTACATCATGTACAGATGCGCCATACTCATCCCAACCGTACCAATCCAACGTATCATACGTGACCGTTGCCATCGGGCGCATTGCAGGAAAACTTGACCACATGCGATCACCGGTGCTGATATGTGTGCCGTGCAAGGCCCGTGTTTTACCAGAATAGAACTTTTCGTTCAAATCATGTGCATTCCACAGGTTCATATCGCCCACCTGCGGCCCCTCAACGCTGACCACACGAAAGAAATGCCCCGCAGGTACATGAAAGCATCGTCCGTCACGTGGGGGGATAATAACTTCATCAATCAGGGTCATCGATTTGCGCGCTTTAGAATAAAGCGCCATATCAGGTTTGGGTAGCGTATCTATCGGGTAGCAAACTGTGGGTGCGATTTTTCGCAACTCATCGGCATTATCCGGTGCGGGGTTTTGAGGTTTGTATTTCATATGGCATCTTTGGCAGATTACCCAAATGGGTCAAGCATTATGCGTTTCGGCCTGCTTGGCGACCTGAAAAAATACATCCACCCAGAAATGACCCTTCTAAAGCTTTGTATCCATGATACCCACCACCGCCAAAACCAGAGGTTTCACCCGCAGCATAAAGACCTTCAAATGCCGCCCCGTCAGGGCGCAAAACCTGCCCGCTTAAATCCGTATGCAACCCCCCTAACGATTTACGGGTCAAAATATTCAAACGCACCGCAATAAGCGGCCCATTTTCAGCATCCAGTATCTTATGCGGTTTAGCCGTACGGATAAGTTTATCCCCCCAATAGGCCCGCGCACCCCGGATGGCTGTCACTTGCGCATCTTTCGCAAACTTATTGTCGATCTGGCCATCACGGTCTGCGATTTGTGCGCGGATATGATCCAAAGACAAAGTCGCATCTGGCATCAAATCATTCATACCCACTACCAGCTCTTCCAGTGTATCTTTAACAATAAAATCTTTGCCGTGAGTTTTAAACGCCTCTACCGCATCCGTCGCCCCCTTACCAAGTCGTGATTTTAAAACCTGTCGCCAACTGCCAGAGGTAAAATCAGGATTTTGTTCCGAGCCCGACAAAGCAAACTCTTTTTCAATGATTTTCTGGGTCAAAATAAACCAGCTATGTTCATGCCCAGTCGACAGAATGCGCTTCAAAGTAGAAAGTGTATCAAACCCCGGCAAACACGGGGCTTCCAAGCGGTCACCATTACCATCAAACCACATGGAACTGGGGCCAGGCAATATTCGAATGCCGTGATTTGGCCAAATCGGGTTCCAGTTTTGCAACCCTTCGGTGTAATGCCACATCCGATCCCCGTTAATCACCGCAGCACCTGCAACTTGTGCAATCTCTTGCATTTGCCCGTCAACATAGTCTGGTACACCTGCAATCATCCGTTTAGGTGCCTTTCCCAACCGTTTTTCAGGCCAGTATTTACGCACCATATCATGATTACCACCAATACCGCCTGTGGTCAGAATTACAGATTCCGCGTCATACGAAAAACCACCAACAACATTGCGGCTAGTACTATGACCGCGCTCTACATCTGTGGTTTCCAGCAAGTCACCAACAACCCCCGTCACTTTACCTGCCGTGATTTGCATATCTGTAACTTTATGGCGAAACCCAAAGGTTAATTTGCCTTCTGCTTCTGCCGCTCGCACAAGCCGTTCAAACGGGGCAACAACACCCAACCCCGTCCCCCAAGTCAAATGGAAGCGCGGCACAGAATTGCCATGGCCCGACGCAAATGCCCCGCCGCGTTCAGCCCAACCGACTACGGGAAACCAGCGCATGCCCATCTGATGCAACCAACTGCGCATTTCACCACTAGCAAAATCCAGATACGCCTCTGCAAACGCTTTTGGATTGGCATCATCTGCCCTGTCAAACTGTGCCGATCCATACCAATCAGCAGACGCCAAACCACGGCTGTCTTTAATCCCCATGCGCCGTTGTTCAGGCGTATCAACCATAAACAACCCGCCCAAAGACCAGTGCGCCTGCCCGCCTATTGATTGCTCTGCTTCTTGGTCTAACAGCAAAACTGTACGCCCCCGCGCCACAACTTCTGATGCGGCAACAAGCCCTGCAAGCCCTGCACCTACGACAATTACATCTGCATATTTGCGTTTATCTGCCATGAAATTATCCTATTTTCATATAAGCCTAATCTCTAATGGGCCATCCTTGAAAGAAAAATCTAACGTCACAGGTTGAAAAATCACAGTTGACGCATTCTAGGACATTCTTCATCTTAAGGGTGAGCCGTTAGGAGCGTTCAATGCACGATGAGTTTTATATCACTTTAGCAATCTTAATAGGCGCCTATCTTTTTTTAATGCCTTTAATTGCACTGATCGTCGCAAAAAACGCATCAAACCAAGCTAAGAAACTGCGGGCGGAAATTGAGTTGTTAAAGCTTTCACCAGAAGCTGTACCGCCTGTGAAACCTGTTCATAAAGCTGCAACCATTGAAACCGCTGAACCTGTTAAAACAGAAGCATTCATAGAAGACAGTACAGCAAAACCTGACCCTGTACCAAAGGATAGCCCTAAATTAGCACCAGCAGAACCCAAAGGGCCAAGCTTTTTTGATCGTATGCTTACCAATTTCAAAGCCAACTGGGTTATATGGTTGGCTGCCTTATCTTTGGCCTTTGGCGGGTTGTTTATCGTGCAATACGGACTAGAACGCGGCTTTTTAGGGCCGCTGGCGCGGGTTATTTGCGCCTTGGTATTTGGCGCAAGCTTATTGGGGGTCGCAGAATATCTACGCCGCTTACCCAAGCTGGGCTTAGAAGGCTGGTTTACAGTACCTGTAGCCTTAGCCACTGGGGGTATTGCATCACTTTTTGGCGGCGTGGTGTCAGCCCATATCCTGTATGATTTAACCAGCCCGTTGGTTGGGTTTGTATCTATGGCAGTTGTCTCTTTTCTGGCCGTCGCAGCGGGGCTTATATTTGGCCCTGTACTGGCAGTGATCGGCATTTTAGGTGCGTTTATATCCCCTGCCCTTGTATCAACGGGTGAAGGCCATACGATCATGTACCTGTACTTTTTAATGGTCTTGATATCGGCTCTTGCAATCGAGCGAATGCGTAAATGGATATGGCTTTCATCCCTTGCGGTGGTTTTCACCTATATAGCTGGTTTGGCCCTTAACGATGCAATCCCCAACCAGCCCTATCTGGCTTTGTACCTTATCGCGGTCATTCTAGCAGTCACAACTATACCTGCCTTTGGGATACGGCCCAAATGGGGTCATACTGAGCTGATAAATGAAAAAACATTGGGCAATATTGCTACGCATTACCCCACAATTTTAACAGTCATAACCGCTGCGGCGGGGGTCGCTATTTTGTGCCTTGTTGCAAATAATAGCCTGATATTGTGGCAAACAACCCTGTTAGCACTTCTTGGCCTTTGTGCTTGGTCAATTTATTGGTGCTCGAAAGCCCAAAACCTGGATCAATTACCTTTGATTTTTGCCGCAGGCCTGATGTTCAGCGCAACAGCAGAACTACCCTATCAAATCTATAGCGCCTCTGGTTCAGATAAAACGCATTTCCACTTTGTTGCAGCTATAATGATGGCCACAGCCGCTTTGTTTCTGTTCGCCACTTTCTGGCGAACACCACGCTCTATCCGCCCACTTTATTGGATTGCAGCAGGGGCCATTGCCCCCGTTTTGATCTATTTCCTTGCTTATGCCAGTTGGCACGGAATTGCGCCAATTCGTGACACTACATGGATGTTCATCGCATTACTGTTGTCCATCATGCTGGTTGCCAGTGCGTTGATGATGTTACGCAGCCGTATCCGTCAAAGGCGCATGGCGTCTGATCTGTTGTTTGCGGGCATGTTGGTAACAGTTTCATATGTTGCCTACCTAACGATAGAGCCTGAATATCTGGCACATATTGCAGCGTTATTATCGCTTAGCGCATTAAGTTTGGTCATACGGTTCAAATATATATGGACAGGGCATCTGATTGTGGCATTTGTTGCCGCTTCAACTGGTTTTATAGTCTTTGATCTGTTCCCAGACTACGCATTGCAAAACTCTGTCCTTATTGTTGTTGCCATCTTTAGTGTGGCCATAACCTTGTTTGGGGTGGGCTATAAGATGGCCACGCATGCCAAACTACCCAACCGTGCCGTGCTTTATGAAACTGCGGCACTGCTAAGTATAGCGTTATTGATATGCACCCTAATCGCACGATTTGCTTCAGGTGGAAAATGGGAATTTGGCTATATGGTACTGGGGCTATATGCGACAGTCTGGATCATGTTGGCAGGCGTGCAGTTCAAACGCCGCCTAACCATCCAAGATGGCCTTACACATATCAGGCTTTGTTTAGGGTATGGCTATGGTTTGTTAGGTTTGGGCGCACTTTTACTAAGCATCATTATGTCGCCGCTTATTCTGGACAAGGTCAAAGGCATATTCCCGATAGATACAATCATGGTCGCTTATGCTTTGCCTATGGTGGCCGCATATGGGCTATATCATTTCAAACTGCTGCCCAGTTTTATTACCCGTAAAATTGCCCTTGGATTTATGGGTATTCTAGCTGGGTTCATCGCAATACAAGAGGTGCGCCGTTTTTGGCACGGGCCAGTTATCCGACTTGAGGAAGGCGTGAAGCTTGGCGAGTTATATACCTATACGGTCATTCTGTTGGTCGCAACTTTATCCACTGTTATACTGGCTATTACACGTGACAAGCCCCATTTACGCAAGATTGGCTTGGCCTTAGCCGGTCTGACTGCCGCGAAAGTTTTCTTGTGGGATACGGCAGGAATGCAAGGGTTAGCGCGCGCTTCAGTGTTTATTGCATTAGGTCTGACATTGGCAGGCATTGGTTGGTTGCTACAAACACCCAATAGTACTGACAGTGAAGATACCTAAGGGTTGTAACAACCAATAAAAAGGGGCCGCAAAGCCCCTTTCAAATCAATCCTGATACCGCCCGTTTACATCGTGCGTTCAACCATCTTTTTCTTGATCTCAGCGATTGCCAGCGCAGGGTTCAGACCCTTAGGGCAGGTTTTTGCACAATTCATGATCGTGTGGCAGCGGTATAGCTTGAACGGGTCTTGCAACTCATCCAGACGCTCGCCTGTGGCCTCATCACGGCTGTCGATAATCCAGCGATACGCGTGTAGCAATGCAGCTGGGCCTAAATAGCGTTCGCTGTTCCACCAATATGACGGGCACGATGTAGAGCAACATGCACACATCACACATTCATACAAGCCATCCAACTTTTTGCGGTCTTCAATAGACTGACGCCATTCTTTTGCAGGCTTGTTGGTTTTGGTTTCCAACCACGGCATAATGGATGCGTGTTGGGCATAGAAATGCGTCAAATCCGGGATCAAATCCTTGACCACAGGCATGTGTGGTAGCGGGTAAATTTTCACATCACCCTTTACTTCATCCAGTCCAAAAATACAGGCCAGTGTATTGATACCGTCGATGTTCATCGCACAAGAGCCACAAATACCTTCGCGGCATGAACGGCGGAACGTCAGTGTTGGGTCGATCTCATTTTTGATCTTGATTAACGCGTCCAACATCATCGGGCCGCATGTATCCATATCTACAAAATATGTATCCGTGCGCGGGTTCTCACCCGTATCAGGGTCATAACGGTAAATGGTAAACTTGCGCACGTTGGTTGCCCCTTCGGGCTTTGGCCAGGTTTTACCCACCGTCATGCGAGAGTTTTTTGGAAGGGTCAGTTCTACCATAATCTTCGTCCTTTGCCTTATTCCGCTACAGCTTCAGCGGTTCGGTTGGTTTTTCGCCAGATTTGGCGACAACACATGTTTCATATATTTCGTTCGGGTCGCGGCCATTCAAATAATCAGCGGATAGTTCTATGCCTATCCCGCCTGAAACATGACCACCCGTTCCTGTTCCAATACCAACAGTCACCTGCGGTTTTGTAGCAGCGCGCGCCCGTTCAGTGCATTGCGCCATTGCGCGTTCCACGGATATTGGTTTTGGGTCAGCACAGGCACTTAGCCCCGATGCTGCTGCCAATGCCAAATATGCCGTGTGGGATAACTGCATCAATAAACCCGTTTTTTTGGGGCTATGACTTTTAGATCAATGCCGCCCTCTGCCTGCGTGGTCAGCGGGTCAAGGTGTACATCGCGGTAGCTTAGTTTCACCTTATGCCCATCCACACGAGACAGGCTGTGCTTGCGCCAGATTTTGTCATCACGATCAGGGTAATCTTCATGTGCGTGCGCACCACGGCTTTCTTTGCGCGCTTCAGCTGCAACAATCGTGGCCATAGCATTTGGCATCAGGTTATCCAGCTCTAATGTTTCCATCAAATCCGAATTCCAGATCAGGCTGCGATCAGTGACTTTCAAATCACCCATATTTTTGGCAATTCCTGCCATCTTTTTACAGCCTTCGTCCAAAGTTTTATCCGTACGGAAAACCGCTGCGTCTTCTTGCATGGTTTTTTGCATCTCAAGCCGCAGATCAGCAGTTGAAATAGCCCCGTTTGCATGACGGAAACCATCAAACCTTGCCATAGACGCATCTACTGATTTTTTATTCAGCGGCTCGTTCGGCGTATTCGGGTCAACCACTTCTGCCGCTTTAATCGCAGCGGCACGGCCAAATACAACCAGATCAATCAGGCTGTTAGAGCCCAATCTGTTGGCCCCGTGAACCGATGCACAACCTGCTTCACCCACGGCCATTAGACCTGGTAGAATACGGTCATGATCTTTCGCGGTCGGATCTAGCACTTCACCCCAGTAATTCGTGGGCACGCCACCCATGTTGTAATGCACTGTAGGCAAAACTGGGATTGGTTCTTTGGTCAGGTCAACACCTGCAAAGATGCGCGCACTTTCGGTAATACCCGGCAGGCGTAAATCCAGCGTTTCGGGTGGCAGATGGTTTAGGTGCAGGTGAATATGGTCCTTATTCGGCCCAACGCCGCGCCCTTCACGAATTTCGATGGTCATGCAGCGCGATACTACATCACGTGACGCCAAATCTTTATAGGTCGGCGCATAACGCTCCATAAAGCGTTCACCTTCCGAGTTGGTTAGATAGCCGCCTTCGCCGCGCGCCCCTTCGGTGATCAAACAACCAGAACCATAAATGCCCGTGGGGTGGAATTGCACAAACTCCATATCCTGCAAGGCCAGACCTTGACGTGCTACCATGCCGCCGCCGTCACCTGTACAGGTATGGGCGGATGTCGCGCTAAAGAACGCACGGCCATAACCGCCCGTGGCCAAAACAACCATCTTGGCGTTAAAGCGGTGCAACGTGCCGTCATCCAGCTTCCATGCAACTACGCCCTGACACCGACCATCTTCGGTCATAATCAGATCAACGACGAAATACTCGATATAAAATTCCGCATTATGCTTCAGGGATTGGCCGTAAAGCGTGTGCAAAATTGCGTGCCCCGTGCGATCAGCCGCAGCACAGGTGCGTTGCACAGGCGGGCCTTCGCCAAATTCAGTTGTGTGACCACCAAAAGGACGTTGGTAGATTTTACCTTCTTCGGTTCTTGAGAATGGAACGCCATAATGTTCCAGCTCATACACAGCTTTCGGGGCTTCGCGCACCAGATATTCCATCGCATCCGTATCACCCAACCAGTCAGAACCTTTTACTGTATCGTAAAGGTGCCATTGCCAATGGTCGTTCATTTCCGTGCCAACATCCATGTTACCAAGTGACGCCGCAATACCACCTTGGGCTGCAACCGTATGGGAACGTGTTGGAAAAACTTTCGTCACACAGGCGGTTTTCAACCCCTGTTCAGCCATGCCCAATGTCGCGCGTAAGCCAGCACCGCCGGCCCCCACAACAACAACATCATATTCGTGATCGATATATTCGTAAGCAGTCATTATAGTCTCCGATCAGGCGCCAAACGCGATTTTAGCAACCGCAAATGCGCCCGCAAACCCCATGCCCCAGCATAGAAGTTTTGTTGAAACCAGCAAAACCACCAACATGGCTTTACCGTGTATGTAATCCACGATCACCTCTTGCAGGCCACCTGCAAGGTGGATGAAAGCGATCATGATAAAAAGGATAGTCGTAATCGAGGTAAGCGGGCTTTGAAAAGCTGCCAGCACATCCGCATGTGAGCCACCGATAAGTGGCGCTACTTTCCAGATAAAGCATAAGGTCAGCGGGATGAGCGCTACTGCGGTCAGGCGGCCGATCCACCATTCATGTGTGCCTTCTTTGGCTGTACCCAACCCCTTAACGCGGCCCATATCAGTTTTATATGTCATATGCCCGCCCCTAGAATGTAGACAAGCAAATGATGCTTGCCGTTGTTAGTACAAGACTTAAAGCGATAATCGCCCAGCCCCAAAAATCCACTGATTTAATTTCGTAACCATAACCGAAGTCCATCACCAGATGGCGGACGCCGCCCAAAAAATGAAACCATAAGGCCCAAAGTGATCCAAGCATCACTAGCAAGCCTAACCAAGAGGTTAGCAACCCATTCACAAAATCAAAGTATGATGCAGATGTTGCAGCCGCCAGCAACCACCACACCATCAATACAGCCGCCAAAGACATGGAAACGCCAGTGATGCGGTTAATGATAGATGTAATAGAGTTAATTTGCGGGCGATAAATACTTATATGGGGTGATAACGGGCGCGCGCCCTTGTTCACATCAGCCATGAATATCCCTCTCGTTGGCTTTTAAAGCTATTAATTATTTACACGATAAATTCTGAGAGTCACAGGGCTCTGGATAAAAAAAATGGCTGTTTTTACCCTATATATTGTCGCATTTAGGTTTATTTTTACAATGTGATCACATATTTTTACTTTGTGATCACAACCTCCTCAGTTTCACATCCCGTGAATAATCGCCATCAGCATCTTTCACAACCGCCTGCGCACAGCGCATAACACCATTTGCTGCATCAAATGCATAAGACGGGCTGCCGTGCAAACCCCAGCCGTTCGATAGGGCTTCGGTTACACGGTGGCAAAAATCGGATGTATCTTCATCAGTTATCAAACGATAGGCCTTCATGCGTAACCTGGGGAAAAAGGATTATATCCCAACAAAATGTGAATACTGGCAATGACCGTAAACACAATTATCGTAATAACAACCAATCGAATATCCCCCGCAGGCGAGCCTGCTTCAGGGCGTACCCACGCCCCTTCGGCACGGTTAATCAACACCATTGTGGCAGCAGCCCAAAACCCTATTCCGCCAAATAAAATAAGAGAAGCAAGATCACCGTTCACCAGTAAATGCGCTACCATCCATATCACAACACCTGTCAGCATCGGATGCCGCAACCATGTCCGCATCTTTCCTTTTGATGATCCCATCCCCATACACATGACAGCGACCACCATCAAAAAGTTATTAACGGGGCCCACGCCATCAAAAGGCGTATAAATCGGTATGAAATCGGCGCGTCTGAAACCAATAACCATCATGACAATAGCACCCAATAACAGAATTGTGATAAGCCCGCGCGCAGGGCCCGCACCAAATCGCGTGTCCATTTTTTTGCGCACATTCGGCATCAAACGCTTTATCCAATGCACATCAGCCCACAGGAAAACACCCAGTATCAATATCTCAAAATACATCTATGTACCTTCTCTTTTGGCCCGTTTGGCAATCATTTGTGCCATTTCAAGCAATTTACGCGCACTGTCGGCGTGTAAACCTTCTACTAGTTCACCGTCCACAACGGCAACCCCCTTGCCTTGCGATTTGGCAAGATCATATGCCTGTACTTGGCGTTTTGCCAGATCAATCGCATCAACACTGGGCGCGTATTGTGTATTTGCAGGGGCTATTTGGCTGGGATGGATAAGTGATTTTCCATCAAACCCAAGCACCTTGCCTTTTGCGCAGTTCTCGACAAAACCCTGTGCGTCTGTGAACTGCTTATAAATGCCATCTATGCAAATCAACCCATAGGCACGCGCCGCAATAATACATAATCCATAGCTGGTAAGTAACGCTTCCAAACCGGCAGTTTCTGTTGCACGCAGATCTTTCACCAAATCATTTGGCCCAACAACTATGCCTGAAAGACGTGATGAGGCTGCACAAATTTCACGTAAATTCATAACCCCCATCGCAGTTTCAATCATAATCCATATTTTTGTATCTTTGGCTGCAGGTTCTGCATCCAATAGTTGTTCAACTGCCAAAACATCTGACGCACAATTCACTTTCGGAACTAAGACAGCCTGCACACCCAGCGAAGACAAAGATGTAATATCTGCTTTAAAATATGGGCTTAGAACATCATTCACGCGCACCATTGTTAAGGGTGCATCAAATCCACCTGCCTGCAAAATATCCACCACAACCTTGCGAGCTTGCTCTTTACGGTCAGGTGGTATTGAATCTTCTAAATCCAGAATTACAGCATCGCATTGCAGGTTTTTAGATTTTTCTACTGCCCGTTCATTTAACGCAGGTACAAACAGCAAAGAGCGCATGGGTGTCATTTTAAAACCTTATCAATTTACCTATTTCTGCTAACTCATCAAATTTTCAGATTAATTGCAAATGCCAAATTCACCTTTGAACGCACGTTGAGTTAACTCAATCTTACCATATCAGGACAACCCTTTAGCCATCAACAACGCATCAAACAAGGTGCTAGAAAGGTCTATAATGCCTGTAAATACACAAAAAATAATGCTCGCTTTCACCATCGGATTTGTCGCAATAATGCTCACGCTAAAAACGGTACACGCTAACCCTGCAAACTGCGCAAAACGTGGCGAACTGTTAACTAAACTTAATGAACGTTTCGGCGAAAGCCGTCAAACCACGGGCTTAACCCCAAATGGGCAGGTGATTGAAACCTATGCACACCCTAGAACAGGAACGTGGACAATTATTCTTACTTTGCCAAATGGAATCAGTTGCATGCTCGCCTCTGGCAAAGCTTATGAACATATAAACGCCCCAGCTGGTCAGGGCGTTTAACCCGCAAAACGTCGCGCTTACAGCAAAATCACACAAAGTCGCTTGCTCTTCTTGTATATAAACGCTACCCAATCTGCGAACAAAACCCATAGGAGAGATGAACATGGCAAGAGCAAAAATTGCGTTGATCGGTTCAGGAATGATTGGCGGAACGCTGGCACATTTGGCAGCTTTGAAAGAGCTGGGTGACATTGTTCTGTTTGATATTGCAGACGGTATTCCACAAGGTAAAGCATTGGATATTTCCGAAGCCAGCCCCGTAGAAAAATACGATGCTGCCATATCTGGTACAACCAATTACGCAGATATAGCTGGTGCAGATGTGTGTATCGTCACCGCAGGCGTGGCCCGCAAACCTGGCATGAGCCGCGATGACCTTCTAGGTATCAACTTGAAAGTTATGAAATCCGTTGGTGAAGGCATTGCCAAACATGCGCCAGACGCCTTTGTGATCTGTATCACAAACCCATTGGATGCTATGGTTTGGGCATTGCAAAAATTCTCTGGCTTACCAAAAAACAAAGTTTGCGGCATGGCTGGCGTTTTAGACAGCGCACGCTTTCGCCACTTCTTGGCAGTAGAGTTTGACGTATCTGTTAAAGACGTGTCTGCCTTTGTATTGGGTGGCCACGGCGATACAATGGTACCTCTTGCTCGTTATTCAACAGTTGCCGGCATTCCATTACCCGATCTGATCGACATGGGTTGGACAACACAAGACAAACTAGACGCTATCATTCAACGTACACGTGACGGCGGTGCTGAAATTGTTGGTTTGCTAAAAACTGGCTCTGCATATTACGCACCTGCCGCATCTGCGATTGAAATGGCGCAAGCTTATTTGGGTGACCAAAAACGCCTGCTGCCTTGTGCAGCCGCACTTTCTGGCCAATTTGGTAAATCAGACATGTATGTTGGCGTGCCAACTGTGATTGGTGCTGGTGGTATTGAACGTATTGCCGAGATTAAATTGTCAAAAGACGAGCAAGCCATGTTCGACCACTCTGTAGAAGCTGTCGAAGGCCTAATGGATGCTTGTAAAGGCATTGATGGTTCATTGTCTTAATCAATAACGACTCATGAAAAGGCTGCCTAAAAACTATAATGGGCAGCCTTTTCTATTTTAGTGATCACAAAATTTAATCGTGTGATCACAAAATCTCAATATATTCACATTATTACACTTTTTTCATTTTTTCCCTTCTTCCTTGCTACGTCCTCTGTAATTATTGCGCGACGCATTCAACAAGAGGGACACACCCATGAACATTCATGAATACCAAGCCAAAGGATTACTGCGCAAATACGGTGCAAACGTATCTGAAGGCCGCATCGTAATGAACGCCGCTGAAGCCAAAGCTAAAGCCAGCGAAATGGGTGGCCCACTTTGGGTTGTAAAAGCACAAATTCATGCAGGTGGTCGCGGTAAAGGCCACTTTATGGAAGCCGAAGCAGGCGATGCGGGCGGTGTACGTTTGGCACATTCTGTCGAAGAAGCAGCTGAAGAAGCGCAAAAAATGCTAGGCCGCACGTTGGTCACACATCAAACTGGCCCCGCAGGCAAACAAGTGAATCGTGTCTATCTTGAAGATGGTGCTGACATTGAAAAAGAATTTTACCTAGCCGTACTGCTAGACCGCGAAAGTTCACGCGTTTCTTTCGTCGCCTCAACCGAGGGCGGCATGAACATCGAAGAAGTTGCCGCTGAAACCCCCGAAAAAATCGTAAGTTTCACTGTTGACCCTGCCGCAGGCCTATCAGGCTATCACGGCCGCCGCGTGGCCTTTGCCCTTGGTCTTGAAGGCAAGCAGATCAAACAATGCGTACAACTGATTACCCTTCTTTATAAAATGTTCATCGAAAAAGACATGGACATGCTGGAAATCAACCCGCTTATAATTACCAAAGATGGCGACCTTAAGTGCCTTGATGCCAAAATGGGCTTTGACGGCAACGCTTTATACCGACAGCCCGACATCATGGAACTGCGCGATGAAACCGAAGAAGACGCCAAAGAACTGGAAGCCAGCAAATACGATCTGAACTACATCGCACTGGACGGTGAAATCGGCTGCATGGTGAATGGTGCGGGGCTAGCCATGGCAACAATGGATATTATCAAACTATACGGCTCTGACCCTGCCAACTTCCTAGACGTAGGCGGCGGTGCTACTAAAGAGAAAGTTACCGAAGCTTTTAAAATCATCACCTCTGACCCGAACGTCAAAGGCATCTTGGTCAACATCTTTGGCGGCATCATGCGCTGCGATGTGATCGCCGAAGGTGTTGTGGCCGCTGTCAAAGACGTAGGCCTGAAAGTGCCATTGGTAGTGCGTCTAGAGGGCACCAAAGTTGAAGAAGGTAAAAAGATCATCAATGAAAGTGGCCTGAACGTGATCGTCGGTGACGATCTAGGCGATGCTGCCAAGAAAATTGTAAAGGCAGTTCAAGGGTAACTCCATGACCCGCTCCACCCAATCCACAAGGGCCTGCCCCAACTGTGCTGCTGACAAAGCAGCACCTTTACCTGCATATTCGCAAGACGAATGGCAGGTTGTGGAATGTATGGGGTGTACAATGGTCTATCTTCAAAATCCGGCAGATTATGAAGCACTGGAAGAAGATTTTGCATGGGAAAAAACCTTTGCTGCAGAAGATGCCATGCGTCACCGTCGGAAATCATGGATCAAACGTGCAGCGCGGCAAGTACGCATCTTAAGTTACAAGCTAAGACGTGACCCCAACGATCATTATCTGTCGATATTAGGGGCTGGAAACATACTGGATGTAGGCTGCGGTGACGTTGTACGTTGGCGTGCGCCCTTTATTCCACATGGCATCGAAATATCAAAAGCATTACAAAAAACTGCACATGAAAAAATGCACGCTTTAGGCGGCGAATGCTTGCTTGGCGCGGGTGCAGAAGTGATTTGGCACTTTTCCGAAGATAAATTCGACAGCGTCATGATGCATTCCTATTTGGAACATGAAACGCAGGTCAGTAAAATCTTGAATGGCGCCATACGTTGCCTGAAACCGGGCGGCAAAGCTTTTATCCGTGTGCCTAACTTCAACTCACTAAACCGCCGCATATCAGGCCCTAAATGGCCGGGTTTTCGTTACCCCGACCATGTCAACTATTTCACCGTGGAAACGTTAAAGGCGGTTGCCGCCAACGCTGGTTTCGACTTCAAACTCGTGAACCGTCACAAAATCTGGCTGGATGACAATATCCAAGCCGTTCTCATAAAACCAATAATCGCGTAAGGATCAAATTCAATGTCTGTACTTATTAACAAGAACACCAAAGTTATTTGTCAGGGTCTAACAGGCTCGCAAGGCACATTTCACTCTGAACAAGCCATTGCTTACGGCACTAAAATGGTTGGCGGTGTAACACCCGGCAAAGGTGGCCAAACCCACCTTGATCTGCCGATTTTCAATTCCGTCCACGAAGCCCGCCATGTCACAGGCGCCAACGCAACAGTGATTTATGTACCACCGCCCTTCGCAGCAGACGGTATTTTAGAAGCTATTGATGCAGAAATTGAACTGATCGTTTGCATCACCGAAGGCATTCCTGTGCTGGATATGATGAAGGTTAAACGCGCATTGGATGGTTCCAAATCCCGCTTAATCGGCCCGAACTGCCCTGGTATCATCACGCCCGATGAATGCAAAATCGGCATTATGCCAGGCCACATCCACATGGCAGGCACCTGTGGTGTTGTATCCCGTTCAGGCACGCTAACCTATGAAGCCGTTAAACAAACTACCGATCTGGGCCTAGGCCAATCAACTGCCATCGGCATCGGCGGCGACCCGATTAAAGGTACAGAACATATTGATTGTCTGGAAATGTTCATGGCCGACCCTGACACCCATTCCATCATCATGCTGGGCGAAATCGGCGGTTCTGCCGAAGAAGATGCCGCACAATTCATCATTGATGAAGCCAAAGCAGGCCGCAAAAAACCCATCGCAGGCTTCATCGCAGGCATAACAGCCCCTCCGGGTCGTCGCATGGGCCACGCGGGCGCGATTGTTGCAGGCGGCAAAGGTGACGCTGCCAGCAAGATCGAAGCAATGAAAGCCGCAGGCATCGTGGTGGCAGACAGCCCAGCGACACTTGGTGAAGCCGTGATGAAAGCTATCGGGTAACCACAAAAATTGCCTCGCGCAACACACGCGCGGGGCCTCCACGTAATACCTTCGTACAATCGACGGGGAAATTTGGGACCAAAAACATGACAGATCAATTATCAAATGACCAGCTTCACGCATCATCCTTCCTACAAGGGCATAATGCGGAATATATTGAACAGCTTCACGCCAATTACGTGAAAGACCCTGCCTCGGTGGATGCAAGTTGGGTCGCGTTTTTCAATGATCTGGGCGACGATGATACGACGATCACCAAAGAGGCCGAAGGCGCTTCTTGGTCGCGTTCTGACTGGCCACCTACCCCCAACGATGACCTGACCGCCGCCCTTGACGGGCAATGGGCCGCTGACCCTGAAAAAGCCATCAAAACTAAAGCTGCAACAGCAGGTGTTGAACTAAGTGACAACCAAATTCAACGCGCAGTGCTGGACAGTATACGCGCACTGATGATTATTCGCGCCCACCGTATTCGCGGCCATCTGGCAGCTGACCTTGACCCGTTGAAGCTGAAAAAGTCAGGGCCACATCCCGAGCTTGACCCAACATTCTATGGCTTCAATGAAATCGATATGGATCGTCCGATATTTTTGGACAATGTGCTAGGGATGCAAACAGCCACCATGCGCACCATCATTGCCAAGCTGCGCAAAACCTATTGCGGCACGTTCGCACTGCAATACATGCACATATCCGATCCTGTGCAAGCTGCATGGCTGAAAGAACGCATCGAGGATTACGACAAAGAGAGTTTCTTCACCAAAATGGGCCGCAAAGCCATATTGGGCAAAATGGTCGAGGCCGAAGGGTTTGAAAATTTTTGCCACGTCAAATATTCTGGCACCAAACGCTTTGGCCTGGACGGTGGCGAGGCGCTAATACCCGCGATGGAACAAATCATCAAACGCGGCGGTGCATTAGGTGTCAAAGACATTATCATCGGCATGCCGCATAGGGGCCGCTTAAATGTACTTTCTAACGTGATGGGCAAACCGTATCGCGCAATCTTCAACGAATTTTTCGGAGGCAGCTACAAACCTGACGATGTCGAAGGTTCAGGTGACGTGAAATACCACTTAGGCGCATCCTCTGATCGCGTATTTGACGGCAATAGCGTGCATCTGTCACTTACCGCCAATCCATCACACCTAGAAGCGGTAAACCCTGTTGTTTTAGGCAAAGCGCGGGCCAAGGGTGACCAAATGGGACGCAATCGCGGTGCCGTGATGCCTGTACTGTTGCACGGCGATGCAGCCTTTGCTGGCCAAGGCGTGATTTCCGAATGTTTCGGCCTGTCAGGCCTTAAGGGCCATATTACAGGCGGCACAATACATATCGTTGTGAACAATCAAATCGGCTTCACCACCGCCCCGCATGACAGCCGCTCATCGCCATATCCAACTGATATAGCCATGATGGTAGAAGCCCCGATCTTTCATGTGAACGGGGACGACCCCGAAGCGGTCGTTCATGCCGCCAAAATTGCTACAGAATACCGCCAGAAGTTCCAAAAAGATGTGGTTCTGGACATTTTCTGTTACCGTCGTTTTGGTCATAACGAGGGTGATGAACCGATGTTCACACAGCCCGAAATGTACACAAAGATTAAAACCCACAAAACTTCATTAGCTTTGTATACCGAACGTCTGATTAAAGACGGTTTAATCCCTGAAGGTGAAATAGAAGACATAAAAGTCGCGTTTCAGGCCAAATTGAATGAAGAATTTGAAGCGGGTAAAAACTACAAACCCAACAAAGCCGATTGGCTGGACGGCAAGTGGAAACATCTGGAAAGTAAAGACCCAGAATACCAACGTGGAAAAACTCATATCACCGAAGGACGCTTCAAAGAGGTCGGCGCGGCATTGACCAAACTACCAAGCGATTGGGCACCACATAGAACCATCTCACGCATCTTGAAGGTCAAGTCTGAAATGATCAATTCGGGAAAAGGTATTGATTGGGCCACAGCCGAGGCCCTTGCCTTTGGCTCATTGCAGGTCGAAGGCTTTCCCGTGCGTCTGTCAGGTCAAGATTGCGAACGCGGCACATTCAGCCACCGCCATTCCGCCATTCTGGATCAGAAAACATCCGAAAAATACTACCCACTGAACAATATCCGCTCTGAACAAGCATCCTATGAAGTAATAAACAGTATGCTGTCCGAATACGCCGTCCTAGGCTACGAATATGGCTACACATTGGCCGAACCCAATGCGCTAACGTTATGGGAAGCCCAGTTTGGTGACTTCGCTAATGGTGCCCAAATCATGATAGACCAATTCATAAGCTCTGGTGAAAGCAAATGGTTGCGCATGTCAGGGCTAGTGATGTTGTTGCCTCACGGCATGGAAGGCCAAGGGCCAGAACACTCTTCAGCACGACCTGAGCGTTTCTTGCAAATGTGTGCCGAAGATAACTGGGTCATCGCCAACGTGACCACCCCAGCCAATTACTTCCACATTTTGCGCCGCCAATTGCACCGCACTTATCGCAAGCCGTTGGTTATCATGTCACCAAAATCCTTACTCCGCCACAAAATGGCAATCAGCACGATGCAAGAATTCACTGGCAAATCCAGTTTTCACAGGGTTCTGTGGGATGATGCTGAAATGGGCAATTCAGATACAAAACTATTGCCAGATATCAAAATCAAACGTGTGGTTCTGTGTTCAGGTAAGGTTTACTTTGATCTGTTGGCTGAACGCGATGCTCGTGGCATTGACGATATCCACCTACTGCGTGTCGAACAGCTTTACCCAATCCCTGAAAAAGCCCTCACAGACGAATTAGGCCGCTTTGAAAAGGCAGATTTTGTCTGGTGTCAGGAAGAGCCTAAAAACCAAGGCTACTGGACACATATCTACCCACCGATTGAGGAAGTTTTGGACCGCGTAGACGCCAAACACCCACGCCTAAAATACGTAGGCCGCCCGCCCGCCGCAGCCCCCGCAACGGGCTTGGCCAGTAACCACAAATTACAACAAGACGCGCTGGTAAATGATGCGCTTACCCTTGGAGGAAAATAAGATGACCGAAGTACGTGTACCAACCCTGGGCGAAAGCGTCTCTGAAGCAACCATCGCTACATGGTTTAAGAAAGTAGGTGACAGCGTTGCCGTAGATGAAATGATCTGCGAGCTGGAAACCGACAAAGTAACCGTCGAAGTGCCCTCACCCATCGCAGGTACTTTAACCGAAATCATTGCCAATGAAGGCGATACAGTTGGCGTTGATGCGTTACTGGCAAATATTTCCCAAGGCGATGCAGCAGCCCCTGCACCTAAAGCCGAAACAACTCCAAAAGCTGCCCCAAAAGCTGCCAAGGCATCTAGCGATGAACTTGTTTCCATCATGGTGCCTACTTTGGGCGAAAGCGTTACTGAGGCCACCGTAGGCACTTGGTTCAAAGCTGTTGGCGATACCGTTGCCGCTGACGAAATGCTGTGCGAGTTGGAAACCGATAAAGTTTCCGTTGAAGTGCCTTCACCTGCATCAGGTGTTATCACAGAAATTCTGGCCGCTGACGGCGTGACCGTTGGCGCAGGTGCCCAACTTGGCACCATTTCCGGCTCTGCATCATCTGCGGCAATGACCCCGCAACCCTCTGCCGCCCCAGCTGACGCACCTGCTGATGCCGTTAAAAACGCACCCGCCGCAGAAAAACTAATGGCTGAAAGTAACCTGAACGCCGATCAGGTAACGGGTACTGGCAAAGACGGGCGGGTTATGAAATCAGATGTGCAGGCAGCTCTTGCCACACCTGCCGCAGCACCTGTAGTTGCCCCAGCGCCAGCCGCCGTCGCACCACGTGCGCCTGTGGCCGCAGATCAGGCATCCCGCGAAGAGCGTGTAAAAATGACACGTTTGCGCCAAACCATTGCGCGGCGTTTGAAAGAAAGCCAAAACACAGCCGCGATGCTGACCACATATAATGAGGTCGACATGTCCGCCGTTATGGCTTTGCGTAACCAATACAAAGATATCTTCCTTAAAAAACACGGCGTCAAACTGGGGTTTATGTCTTTCTTTACAAAGGCATGCTGTCACGCACTAAATGAGGTACCCGAAGTGAACGCCGAAATCGACGGCACAGATGTTGTTTATAAAAACTACGTCAACATGGGTATTGCCGCAGGCACACCTACAGGCCTAGTAGTACCAGTGATCCGCGACGCCGATCAAATGTCTTTTGCCACTATTGAGAAATCCATTGCCGAAAAAGGTGCGCGTGCGCGTGACGGCAAGCTTAGCATGGCCGAAATGCAAGGTGGTACCTTCACCATCTCAAACGGCGGCGTCTACGGCAGCCTGATGTCATCGCCCATCCTGAACCCGCCACAGTCGGGCATCCTTGGCATGCACACCATCCAAAAACGCGCCGTGGTAGTGAATGATGAGATCGTCATCCGCCCGATGATGTATCTGGCATTATCTTACGACCACCGCATCGTCGACGGTAAAGGTGCTGTGACCTTCCTTGTAAGGGTGAAGGATGCACTGGAAGATCCGCGTCGGTTGTTGATGGATTTGTAAATAAGTTACCCTGCTATAGCAGGGTATCACCTACTTGGAGTATCTATTGAAACGTCCAACTGGCATTCTAGTAATTGCATTCGCAGCTGCTGCGCTATCATTATGGAGTGCTATTCAATTGTACTATACTATGTCTTTTGAAATTTTGTTAATCAAAGAAGAGGGTGGAAATTTAACAGATCTATTAGCAAACTTTGCATCCTCTTCACTACTAGTTTTCACAATAATATCAATTACATTCACTATACTTGTATATGGAATGAAAAAGCTATCGATTGCTGCAAACATCTTATTGGTAACAGCAATCCTATCGCCAATATTCCTTTATCAAAACATCGGGACAACATTCTTTGATCCTGCTTATACAGATACATATTATGTTATACTTAGCCCAAGTGCATGGGTTATGATTATTGCCCTATCTTTTTCTATTTTCTATTTAATTTGGTGTAATTCTAGGAATTTACTGAAATGATCACTTTCGACCATACCTCCCTCGCTCAGCCTAAAAGCCTGAACAGCAAAACTGCAGCGATCTTCCTAAGCTACGAAAGAAGCCCTAAAATACCCGCCTCAGCTATTAATAGAATTGTGAACCAAAAATGGACCTAAAAAAAACGCGTACAGGACACCCAAAACGGAAGTTTTACTCTGTATTGATACTGTGGTTAATTATGGTGGCTGTCCTGATGTACGACTTAAACAGCGTTTCTTCAGGCGGTGAGCCCCGAAATATTTTGTTGCTGCTCTTTGCCGCTTTTGGATGGTTGTTTCCAGCATTCCATCTGTGGCAATGGTGGAAGTATCATAAGGGTACGACATGACAATCCTCGACCATATAGTACCCGTTACAAACAGAATTGCGAACCTAAAATGGACATGAAAGAATGGCGGGCAGTACACCCGAAACGAAAATTTTATTCAGAGTTAGTTATGTGGCTTATCGTTGTCGCGGTTCTAATCTATGATTTCTATATAAATCCACTTGTCGGACGGCAACGCTTTGGGTTGATGCTGATTGCCGGCCTTGGCTGGCTACTTCCAGCCTATCGTTACTGGAAATGGTGCAAATATGACGAAGAGCAGAAATGATACAAGATCAGGCCCAAATAGATAAGTACGCACTGGCCATAGTCCCATGATCACTTTCGACCATATCGCCATTGCAGCACCTTCCCTCAAAGAAGGCGCAAAATATGTGCATGCGCAAACGGGCCTGACAGTCGCCAAAGGTGGTGAGCATCCCGATATGGGCACTCATAATCTGCTGACGGCCCTTGGCCCTAATACTTTTGCCGAAGTAATCGCCATCAACCCAGATGCCCCTGCCCCCAACCGCCCGCGTTGGTTCGGGCTTGATGACCCATCCGAACAGGCCAGGTTTCCCCGCTTGCAAGCATGGTTACTGCGTACCGATGATATAGAAGGATGCATCAAAAAAGCCGCCGAAATCGGCATTGATCTAGGCCATGCAATCCCTTTCAGGCGTGACGCATTGCGGTGGCGTTTCACCGTCACAGATAGTGGTGCTATCCCCTTAGACGGTGCCGCCCCTTTAATATTACAATGGGATACAAAAGGCCCGCATCCCGCAAGTAATATGACCGATCTTGGCTTGCGCATGGATGCGCTCACTATAAAAACTCCGCACATGGCAAAACTCACCGAATTATTAACCGTCTTAGGTTTAAAAAACCAACCCAATATCAAACTTGCAAACACCACAAAAATTACTGTAAGTTGTTCAACACCAAACGGAAAGGTTACCCTACAATGACCCCCGAACTCACCGCACTTGCCCTTGCAGGCATCTTGCAACTGTTGCAACTGATGATCTATGTCATTGCGGGCGACCGCCAGATCGGTTTGAAAACTGCCATGGGAAACCGTGACGACAAACCAGAACTCACCGGCATTCCCGCCCGCTTGCAACGCGCCTATAACAACCACTTTGAAAGCCTAGCCCTGTTCACCATAGCCGTGATCGTGATTACACTTTCAAACCAATCAAGTCCTCTGACCCAATGTTGCGCATGGATCTATCTAGCCGCACGTATCCTTTACATCCCCGCCTACATATTCGGCCTGTCCCCTTGGCGTTCGGTTATCTGGACGGTTGGCATCGGGGCGGCTGCTCTCATGTTATTGGCGACCCTATTTTGACGCTTCCAAATGGTCAAAATATCCTCGCCGAAGGCAACAAAGTTAACAAACAGCAACCCTTGCGGTTGCCATACACTTTCCATACACTTTCCATACGCATTCCATACCGCCAAATCGGCGCAATCACGAAAGGTTAACACCCATGTCTGACTATGATGTAATCGTAATTGGCGGTGGCCCTGGCGGCTACGTCTGCGCCATACGCTGCGCCCAGCTAGGCCTAAAAACCGCCTGCGTTGAGGGCCGAGATGCCCTTGGTGGCACTTGCCTGAATGTGGGTTGCATCCCGTCCAAAGCTCTACTGCACGCCAGCCATATGTACCATGAGGCCACACATAATTTTACCAAAATGGGCCTAATGGGAAAATCCCCCTCGGTCGATTTTGGAAAGATGATAGAATACAAAGACAGCGTGATTGCACAAAACACCAAAGGCGTCGAATTTTTGTTTAAGAAGAACAAGATAGATTGGCTGAAAGGCTGGGGAAGTATTGCAGGTGCTGGCCAAGTAAAAGTTGGCGATGAACTGCATAATGCCAAAAGTATTGTCATTGCATCAGGCTCTGAACCTTCATCCTTACCAGGCGTCGAAGTTGATGAAAAAGTGGTGGTTTCCTCTACAGGCGCGCTGGCTTTACCCAAAGTTCCTAAAAGCCTAGTAGTCATCGGTGCAGGCGTTATCGGTTTAGAAATGGGCAGCGTTTACGCCCGCCTTGGTGCAGAAGTCACAGTTGTAGAATTCTTGGATCACATCACCCCTGGCATGGACAAAGAGCTTGGCAAAACACTGCAAAGATCACTGAAAAAACAAGGACTTAAGTTTGTGATGGGTGCTGCCGTTCAGTCAGTGGACATATCCAAAGGCAAGGCAAAAGTAAATTATAAGTTACGCAAAAACGATAAAGAAGACACGCTAGATGCCGATGTGGTCTTATTGGCCACAGGTCGCAAACCGTTTACGGACGGTTTGGGTTTTGAGGCCTTGGGTGGTAAAATTTCACCACGCGGCCAAATCGAAACTGATGACCATTGGCGCACCAATATTAGTGGTGTTTTCGCCATTGGCGATGTCATTGATGGCCCAATGCTGGCCCATAAAGCCGAAGATGAAGGTATGGCTGTTGCCGACGTAATTGCTGGCAAACATGGTCATGTGAATTACGGCGTAATTCCGGGCGTAATCTACACCTCACCAGAGGTTGCCAATGTAGGCCAAACTGAAGAGCAGTTAAAAGAAGCGGGCATTGATTACAAAGTCGGCAAGTTCAGCTTTATGGGCAATGGTCGTGCTAAAGCAGTGTTTCAAGGCGAAGGTTTCGTGAAGCTTTTAGCCGATGCAAAAACCGATAAGATCTTAGGTTGTCATTTGATTGGCCCCGCCGCAGGTGAATTAATTCATGAAATTTGTGTCGCAATGGAATTTGGTGCATCGGCAGAAGACATCGCGTTGACTTGCCACGCACACCCCACACTTTCAGAGGCCGTCCGCGAAGCTGCATTGGCATGTGGAGATGGCGCAATTCACGCTTAAGGGCGCGTTACAAACTATAATTCCTGATAGGGCGCGTACATCCTATCAGGAATATTTGTAACATTTTGCTAAACAGTTTAATGCTGCAAGTTACCTGCCTTGCCAGCAATTCCTAATACTCACATCATTGTCATCCGAATTCATTTGTGGCATCCAATGTGCCTATGCAAATACCCGTTCTATGAACGATACAACCAATATGCCCCATTCCCTTTACCGCTATATTTTCCAAAACTCATATGGAAAACAAGTTTTGGTAGTTATTCTAACCTTGGTGCTTTTGCCCCTAGCCCCAATCCCTTTGGAATTACAAAGGCGTATGTTGGATGATGCTGTTGCCAATGGGGATGTTGATTTATTATTTAAACTCAGCGGCTTATATTTATTGGCAATGCTTGTATCAGCGTGTTTTAAATTTGCCATGCGTACACAACGTGAGCTTATTTCGGCACATATTGTCCGCTCGCTTCATACATCGGTATTTTATTGCATGTATACCTATGTGCCAAAACTGCGTCCTATCCAAACACCACAAGACTTAGATAAGGTTGATGAAGGTGCTGTGGTATCAATGTTATCATCCGAAGTTGAAAAACTTGGCGGTTTTGCAGGTTCTGCCATTTCTGGCCCTTTGTTTGAAACAGGCACTTTGTTTTTCGTTTTGGGTTATATGTTTTGGATAGAACCTTTTGTTGCATCAATCGCTTTAGCTTTTTACATGCCACAGTTTATTATTGTTCCGTTCTTTCAGGCCCGAATGAACCGACTTGCCCAACAAAAAGCCCTTAAAATGCGGACATTGGGTTCATTCATCGTTGACCACCCAGAGGATGATTTAGTCCATGCCGATCCCCCAAAGATCTTTGTTAGCCTTATCGAAGATATTTTGGCTATACGCACACGTTTCATATTAAATAAAAATGTAATGAAAACCCTTAATAATCTGCTGATCGCACTTGGGCCGTTTGGTGTTATTTCATATGGCGGGTATTTAGCGACGCAAGGGGAAATAGAGGTTGGTGTTATATTGGCCTTTGTATCCGGGTTGGAACGGCTTAGTGGGCCAATTCGTGATTTGGTAAGCTCGTACAGCCAGATTACAGATGCCCATATGCGTTATTCCACTCTGCTGGATGCGTTCCCTAAACCCCATATAAAAACCAGTTAAATCACAAAAAACATATCTAAAATAATGGAACTCCCTGACAGACTGCTCATGCGCTGTCAGGGAGTTTTCTCGTGGCCTCTAAAGAGGGGGGAAGAGGCCAAGCTGACAGGGGAAGCCAGCCGTTCGATGTATGATATACGTAGGGCGAACCGCTTTCCGTCGCAAGTATATGTCACTCATTTGTGAGCATTCGTAAGCTCTGCGTTACATCTGTTCGAATAGCCAATTTCAGCCCAGGTTCATCACCTGCTTTTAAAGCTGAAATAACCATTCGATGATTGTCAGATGCATCACGACGTTGCAGTTTTTCATACAAAACAGTCATCGTTGGGCTTAGCTGCAACCACACGGTTTCAACCATTGCCAGCATTGCAGGTGCTTGCGCACGTAAATAAAGTGTTCGGTGGAATTCCAGATTTGCCCGGATATATGCGACAGGTTTATTTTTGACGATTGCCTGCGATATGGTGCTGTTAATTGTATAGAGCCGTTCAATAAGCGCCATGTGCGCCCGTGGTAATGCACGGCTTGCCAGTTCTGGTTCCAACAGTGCGCGGATAGAAGCCAGTTCTTCAATCCGTTCCGTCGATAATACAGGTGCAGTCACACGCCCTGTTGACGAAACAGAGACCGCCCCTTCTGCAGATAAGCGGCGTACAGCTTCGCGTGCAGGTGTCATACTGGCCCCATATTTTTGCGCAATTCCGCGAATGGTCAATGCCATACCTGCCTCTATTTCGCCGTGCATAAGTTCACCGCGCAAAGACCGGTAAACCCGTTCATGATGCGGGATAGTTTTTTCTGTATGGCCATCTTTTTTAAGCATACCCACATGTGATCACAAATGCCAAAACAGTCAAGATGTTAATGCATGCATCTTGTAATCGTAAAACAGACTTACCCGGCACAGTTGAAATAAATTGATGCATGTGGTCTATTTCTTGAAAGAATATATAATCCAATACCTTGGACATTAGCATTTTAGGAAAAAGTATGTGGCGAAAGCCGATTTGACTAAATCACCGCAGTTCCTTCAATGGGTTACTAAGATTGGTACGTTCTTATGTTTATCAATACTGGTGGCGTGTGCCGCTCCACAATCATTAACCGGAACACCTACGCTGTATCTTAAAAAAGAATATCCAGCTAACGCTATTCCCAAAACATTGCAAACCACAGACCCCAAATTATTTTTTATTACCGACCGTTTTTTGTCAGATAACTGGACAGATGAAGCGCCCTATTCGTCAGATCGGTCGCCCTCTATGGCATTCGGCGAGGTGACAGTTTCATTTGGAGATAAAATAAGTTGGCCCAAACTGGTTGAATACAGCACCACAAAAGATCGCGGTAAACAGATTAGACTTCAAATTACAGATGCCGATGAATTGATCCGGTTTCCATCAACACCATTACTGTTCACACAAGACGACAATCAGGTGGAAGCCCTTAAAAACCCACCTTACCGGATCTATAAAAGGCGTGAAGTGGAATTTAAAAACAGGCTTTCCAGCTTGTTAAAACAGGCCAATCGCAACGAAGTGGTTTTATATGTTCACGGCATCAACAATGAGTTTAGTGATGCTGCATACACTATGGCCGATCTTTGGCACTTTTCCGGTCGCATCGGGGTGCCGATATTTTTCACATGGCCGTCAGGTTCGGGTGGGCCGTTGGGGTATCTAAAAGATCGCGAAAGCGGTTAATATTCCATTTATCACTTGAAAGAAACACTGCGTTTAATATCACAAACCCCTGGTCTTGGGAAACTTCACATCATTGCCCATAGCCGTGGCACAGACGTGGTTACAACTGCAATGCGTGAACTTATCATAGAACAGCGCGGGCGCAGTTTACATGTCAGCAAGAAGTACAAAGTAGAAAATTTGATTTTAGCGGCACCTGACCTTGATTTTGGTGTTGTGCGCCAACGGTTGATAGCGGAAAATTTCGGGCAAGCTTTTGGCAATATCAACATTTATGTTAATCGCAAAGACGGCGCCTTAAAATTTGCACAAAGAATAGCCAGCGGTCAACGCACCGGGCAGTTATCAGTTACAGATTTGGAAAATATCGACCGTGAAATATATGCCCGCGTTGGAAATGTACATTTTATTGATGTTGAAAATGCAGATGGCGCGTCCAATCACAGCTACTTCAGACAAAACCCAAATGTTCTTTCAGATATTGCATTGACCCTGCAAACTGGCGCCGCCCCAGGTGGCACAGACCGACCCTTGTTGCCGATTTCTGGAAACTTCTGGAAACTGTCAAAGTTCTACCCGTTTGATTTACCGCCCGATGGGTTCGTACCTGGAAAACAAAGCCTACGGGATCGTAAATAATCCCGTCCCAATCAGCCCTTAAAATGCATAACGGTGTAACAAAGCCCCGTTCTGTTTTAGCCATTGCCGTCTTTCTTTATATTCAGGAAAGATATTCGCGACCAACGCCCAATATGCTTGTGAATGGTTCATCTCTATCAAATGGCATACTTCATGGGCTGCAACATAGGCCTGAACCTGCCTTGGGGCCATGATAAGGCGCCATGAATACATCAAATTACCCTCTGATGTACAAGAACCCCAGCGCGATCTTGTATCGCGTATTGTAACCCGCCCGATCGGTCGCGCCAGTTTATCGGCGTAATAGACCGATGCGGCAACCATACGTTCGCGTGCAATGGTTTTGTAATAACCGCGCAGCTTTGCAGCAAGCTTATCAGCTTGGCCCGGGACGTATAGAATACCATCTTCATACCGCACAGAGCGGCCTGTACCTTGTCTGATCTCACATTCCACACCATCAAATAAAATAGTGCTGCCAAAATTAAGTGTTTGGGGCTTCACCCGCGTTGCCAGATGCTTGCGTATCCAGCCTTCTTGTATTCTGGCAAATTCAATAGCCGCTTCCAAACTGGCAAATCTGGGAACTGTCAAATTTACAGTCCCGGTTGCATTGGACATCCGCAACGAATATCTGCGCGCCCGCATAGAGCGCTTTATCATTATCTGGATCGGGGGATCACCAATTTCTATTTGCTCTATCATTAACCCTGTGTAGGGCTTTTATACCCAGCTTAAAACCATGTTTTTCACTTGGTCATCAAGTTTATCAATTCAGGCTTTGACAAGCCTTACAGGTTGTGGCAGTTGGCAACACGGAATTAATAATGACCTGTAAGGGGATTTAAAATGGCTGAAGAAGCTTGGGGCGTAAAACGTGTCTGCCCAGAAACTGGAAAACGTTTTTACGACTTGAATAAAGATCCAATAGTCAGCCCATACACTGACATTGAATATGAATTGTCTTTCTTTTCGAATGACAAATCAAAAACGTCTATGACGGATAAAGCCGACAAAGCAAATGTTGCAAAAGCAACTGAAGATGATTTGACGGATGAAGTTGATGTACTGGATGATGATGACACAGATATTGATGTAGATCTGGGTGATGACGTTCTGGATGATAGCGATGACGACGATACTGTTCCCTTGGAAGAGATTGCCGACGTAGCAGCGCCAACAGACGACAGCTAGAACTAACAGAACTTGAATTGGGGCGGCTTTTGTTGCCCTTTTTTATTGCCTATTATCATGCCCCAGTTTTATCTACACTCTTCTTTGTTCTATGGGTTGCAAGAGGTTATATATTTGCCATCTAAAATGCAGGCCAGATACACAACGCAGAAACTGGGCGCAGTTCTAGAATAGCGATAGAGATACAGCCGAATTAATATAACATGTTATAGCGTTTTCGCTTGCCAAGCTTTGCACTATTTTCTAAGTAACCCGAAGTGTTGTTTACACAATACGGGGCCTTAGCTCAGCTGGGAGAGCGCTTCGCTGGCAGCGAAGAGGTCAGGAGTTCGATCCTCCTAGGCTCCACCAATAAATCAATGACTTAGCTGTTTTTTACGAAGTGCCCTTAAGTTCATTGAACTCAAGTTCTATATTTCCCTGAAGTTTTTGTAAGAAATAACGATATAAACAATACTTTCTTGAAGTCTATTTTATAGAACCACATGAGCATAAAATGTCGTAAATGATGAAAATCTCTGAAAAACAACAAAAACCATACAATACAAAAGCTTAGTAATTTTTGCCCCGTCCACGTGCCGTGCTAAAGCCGTGTGAATCTTGCTCTTTTTGTACCGTGTAATCGGAAATGGTTTGTATTAACGTCTAGAGAGCGATCCTAAAGCTTGCTGGTCGGTTGGGAATGATTCATGCTGAGTTAGCAAGGGAAGCCAATTTGCGTGGAATTTTAACTACTCGAAATAACGAATGGTCGCGAGCAACTGTCAATCGTACACTCAAGAAATTAGCGGAATACAAGGCAGACAATCAAGAGAGCGGCAAATCTTGAAATATTGCTCAACATCGCAATATCAAGTGAACTCGTGAGGCCCATTTTAAAGAGTCCCTGGCGAGATGTCTGGCCTGACTGCTACGCATGCATATGTGGGCTGTGTAGGTGCTGCCAGTGACGCCCTATGAGCGGCTGCGCTCACATTTCAGAAGATTGTAAAAACTATCGTTAGTGCGCTTACAGCGAATGTCTACTTCTCCGCACTTTTATACTTCGCTAGAAACTGGTTCACAGCCCATTTGAGCTATATGCAGCGGTTCTTATCACGTATTGAAAAAAGCCTGGGCCAAAACCAAGGTTACAGGAATGCTGATAAAACTCAACGCGGTTTGAACCGTAACAATTGCAGCCATAACAGGGGCATCTCCATCCATTTGACGGGCCAACGTATAAGAGGCGGAAGCCGTTGGCGCGGATGCAAATAGCAATGCAATCATAGTCTGTGTTTCGGTCAAGCCAATGCTGATCGCAATGATGAAAGTTACAGCTGGAAACACAATCATCTTACCTAGAGTTGCTAGCAGCATGGGAATGGCCGACGTTGCCATCGCCCGTATACGAATGCTCGCGCCTACGCTCAGCAATACAATGGGCAATGCGGCTTGGCCCAGAATACGTGTCATATCATGTAAGATTGGAATTTCATTAGCAATCAAATAGTTACAACTAATACCAGCCCCTACAGCTAATAACAGTGGATTACGCATCAAATCGCGCAATATACTTGGTATCAATCCAAACCCCGTTTTATTTGAAGTCATAATTACCATTAGTGACACAACAGTCAGATTGGTTGTCGGTATCAACATTGCAGATATCAATGTGGCCATTGCCAAACCGTCTTGCCCAAACATCAGCTCTGCCAAGGCAAGTGCAATAAATGTGTTGTGGCGCGCAGACCCCTGCATAACTGACGATGCCGTAGCCCCTGATAAAGATGAAATCCGCCAGACAGCAATGCCGTACAGAAGTGCAATCGCAAATGCCCCCAAAACCGCCATAGCGAAGGCACCTAATAGGGCTAAGTCAAAGTCGGTTGTAGATGTTTTATAAAACAACAATGATGGCATCAGAACCCAATAGACCAACTTGTCGTTTAGCAGCCAAAACTCAAAACTTGGGATCCCACCACGCCGCAATACATGCCCTAAGACAATCAGCCCGAATATTGGGGCAATAAGCAACGCGACTTGTATCATGCGGTGGCACCATTCTAATTTGAAGATTGGATTACCTTATAGGGTAAAAGTTGCCAATAAACACTCTTTATAAGATTGGCACCACAGAAACCCACCGCATCACAGATTAGCCCACGTTTACAGGGATCACAAACTAACACATCAGGTGCTGCCCATAATTTTTTCGTTATAGTCACCCGTAAGTATTCGCCATGCAAAAACGTGCTTGCTCTTTGTTGCCGAGCAAACCTACTGGAAAACTTATAGGTCGGAGATGCGTCGAGACCCTTAGTTACATACACATTGCAAATTTTCTCCAAATAACCTGCCCCGTAAGACCCGTATCGTTTGTTTTTTGTTGCTGCTCATTAAATTCTAAAAACTTCAAATAAAACTTCCACACCAAGCAAGGCTTCTACCCCCCCGACTAAGATAAGTCAGAAGAGCGAAACAACGCTTAAACTTATCAGGAGTCACAGATGACAACCAAACAACAAACCCAATCCCCGACAGCACAATTCTTTGAACGTGCTTTATCATTTTCCACATCCACCCAGCGCGAGATAGCGAAACAAGCGGGCTTTCCGATGCCCAACGCGATTTCGATGATGAAAAATGGACAGATGAAAGTACCAATCGAACGGATACCCGCACTTGCAAAGGCTATGGGTGTGGATCCCTCCGATTTCCTAGTGTCAGCTTTGATGGAATACCAACCTGAAGTTTGGCAGGTTCTGAAGCAAACACTTGGGGTTCATATAAATTCAGCAGAGAAAGATCTTGTTCTTCTGTATCGTCTTGCAGGTACCAAAGGGCACATCGAGCTAAATGAGAAGGCGGGTGATCTTTTACTGTCTTTGTTTTCTATGTTGGCAAAGAAAAAGTAAGGCGTCGGTATGCATGTGACATCACCTACATGCTTGGTAATTTTATGGGTCTTATAAATGCACTTATTGGCAGCTTCGATAGCCGCATTTAGAGCTTCACTGATTAGCTCTAGCAATAATTCAGACACTCACGCGCAAACCCGCACGGAGCCAGCCAGTGAGCTTTATTTCAAGGCTGAGATCTTACCTGCCTGACATCTCATTAAATTTGATCTGAGCCCCTGAGATTCCACCAAAATGATGTAGATTTCACTCAACCAAAGGACGGGTAAATGAAGAGACAATTCACAGACAAGCTGCCCATTGCATGCCGATTTTCAGTAAATCATTTCAATACTTTTCCAATCCTGTCGGGACGAATTAAAGGCACAACATTATGGCGAACTTCTTCTACCAAAAAGCTACTAATCTGCTGCACTCAGAAAAGAGCTTCAAAAAACTTTTTGCTACCAAAAAACGAGTATATTGCACATTGACGGAGTACTAGTGCACCTGCTGGATCCCCTAATAAATAAAGGCTTTATAAACGCCCTATTCCATGCCCTTTAGGGGGTATAATTTGATCCGCTATTTACTATGGTATAGACACTTCCTTTACACCCTTAAGACAAGCATAAGAACAACAGTTCAGAAAAGGTAATAACGGACTAACTATTGATGTGATTTAGATACCCAATATAACAATGATCACCCCCTAAGTTAAACAAAGAACGAATAGAACGACTTGTGTCCATTAACCCTGATCTATACGTCAAACAGTGACCATTTCTTTGTTAGTACCCTTAATGCTCTTCCTATCTTTTGATTTAGATCATCATACCCAAGCCTATATCCCTTACTTCTAACTTTCTTTGGTTCCGGTTCACTACTGTCACGTTTATGTCTTGCTTCTTCCAACATATATTTTGCTCGATAGTATTCCTCCAACCCATAGATCCCCGTTTTAGAGAATATCGTAAGTTCCGTGCTATCCGCGGAAAGAAACCTACCTTCTTCTTTTGCTGAGATTGTCGGGTAGTAAAAATTAAATGCTAATTTTCGTAATGTTTGAAACTTAAACCCCTTTAAGTCTTCAACATTATCCAATCCAATTACTTTTGGGCTTCCATATGTATTGATGCCATTCTTTTGAAATGTGACCTCAATCCTCGCTCGCCTATCTTTGGCTTCAAGTTCTATTGCGGTTCCATTGGTCGCATTCCGTTTGTCACCAACCTTATCCATGCTTCTAAAAGATACTTCATTGTCCCTTTTCCCAACATAGAATGTTCCATCGATTTCAGGGGCTCTGTGGTTCTTCTCATGTAGGGCTACTAATTCTTTTGTTTTCAGTTTAAGTTTTCTTACTTCTTTTACAAGATCATCATTTATCGCACCAAGGCTTTCATTCGGATCTATTAGCTTAGGTGTTTCTCCAAATTTAGCACCCGCATATACTCTTGGTGTATCCTCAAAAACATCACTAAATACCGGATCGATAAAATGATGTTTCCTAAGAACATCAATCATTTGCCATCTTAAGAGTGAACTCTCAGCATCTCCCCGATCTTCTTGCCACATCGGGTAAAAGTCTACGGATACTTCAATGCCCCTAATTTCAATGCTTGGCACATTGACAGTATACAACACATATTCATTGCGGATGCCGTCTATGATGATTTTTAAACTTTCTGGTGTAGGTTCCTGTACCTTGACTACAAAATGATTGCCAATGTAGCCAATTTCCCTTTCTGGGCCAGTAACGAATACTGATACTTCTGAATTGCAGCTATTTAAACTTGCTTGAAGACGACTCTTTACAGCTTTTGCTTTGAATGTATCTTCGGTTTCAAAGCCGATCTCCATCCAGTCAATTACGGCACTTGGTTTGAAATCATTTAAGTTCAATGCTGGCTCTAGTTGCACTCTACCTTTGAACCTAGGTTGGATTGATTGCGGATTTATAAGCCTATACTCGGTTCCATGTAATTTGGGTGATATGCCTGCTATCAGATTTTTGTTTTCAATGCGAAAAGGAGAAAAATATTCTTCAAGTAAAGTTTTGTTCTGCATTTATTGTACTCTTTGATCATTAATGGAGTTTCTTTCTCTGTATTTGCATGCGTTGTGGATTACACCCTAAATAAGTCGCCATAAGCCAACTTTTTGTCGCCACAATTCAATCTATGGGAGAGCTTGCGGTAAATGGGTGGAGATTGCGGTCTTTTGCACTTGGTTTAAGAATCTAACGATAGAAGTATCAAGATACTCAGTTACCTCTCATCGCGAAGTCCAATCCACGATAAGCCGCTATTATACCCCGGTCTGTATTTTTTCAGACCATATTCGAATGATATCCTTATATGTAGATTAATATATATAATAATCAATAATTTACATACCATTATCTAACAAATTATCAAACATCATTTTAACCATACAGGTATGAAGCTTTGATTTACACATTCATCTGCCATTCAAACAATCGGCATAAGCAACTCATACCCATCATCTTTCACCCCAAACGGCTTAACCGGATGGTGCTTAAATCCACCAGACCATCCATAGTCACCATCATCACACGCCATCCAAGGCTCAATCTGATCCACTGGCAGGATAACAGGCATCCGGTGATGAAGTTCCGCTGTATCAGACCCAGCGTCTTGTGTGAGGATTGTAGTCGTCTGCGTGCCATCCCTGAGCGTTGAATACAGTCCAGCAAAGAAGAACACCGGCACATTCTGTTCAGGTGTTATGTAATGTGGTTGCTTGCTACCCTTTGGTCCTGTCCATTCATAGTAACCAGTCGCAGGAATGATGCAGCGGTTCTGTCGCCATGCCGTCCTAAACGTTGGTTTCTCATGTGCTGTTTCAATCTTGGCGTTGAAGGTGGTTGCCTTCCAGTCTT
>OJDV01000029.1_pt1 | contig 125989 bp, 134 predicted proteins | sample 1592911 | NCBI WGS metagenome assembly OJDV01 (sample SAMN05416860, study PRJEB24817) | seawater metagenome | isolation source: Sea water | place: Canada:Atlantic | collected 2013-11
TGCGGTTCCAGACTGACATCGGGCATGGGGATCGGTCTGCCAAACCATCCAACCCCGCCTCGAGATATAAATCATACCAACGGTAAAACGTGGTGCGGGGGATACACAACATATCCAGCGTTTTCTTGGTTGGTAAATGCGACGCCTCAACTGTGCGGATAATCTCCAACTTTTCAGATGCGGGGTATCTCATTTCTCGTAATCCCCACTGCCTGTCATGCTTTTTTTGAGAAGACGGTTTTCCAGTGTTAGGTCCGCAACGCATTCTTTTAAGGCCAATGACTCTGAACGTAAATCCTTCACTTCGGGCGATGTCGCTTGGCGCGCCATATCGCCCGATAGGCGGCGCTTGCCAGCTTCAAGAAATTCTTTCGACCAACTATAATACAGGCTTTCGGCTATACCTTCGCGGCGACACAAAGCGGATATGCTTTCCTCGCCGCGAAGCCCCGCCAAAACGATGCGGATCTTTTCTTCCGCTGAATAGGTCTGTCTGGTCTTACGGCGAATGTTCTTCACCAATTTATTAGCAGCCGCTTTGCTGCTTCCGGATTTAGTAGTCATCGTTAACTCCTTACAGTTAAGATGAACCAGAAACCCTCCCTTATTCAAACACTCAATTCTGTCCCACAAGTGCTGACGTTAGACAGGTGAACGGCAGCTTTGTGATACATTAGCCACCTTAAAAGCAAAAGGAACAACAATAATAATGGTATTACACCGCTCTGGCATTATGGGATTGGCAGATAAAGTATTGGTCTTGGACAATGGCAGAACCAATGATTTCGGGACACGGTCTGAGGTTTTAGGACGCATGAGTGATGGACGAACACGGTTAGAAATTCCATTAAACGCCACATCCATGCAAGATCTAAATGATTGGATTGTTGCACAGTTTTCACGCCACTCAGATATGGCTTTTTGTCAAAAAGCCGTTTTAGTAGGTGTGGAAATTTTCAATGCCGCCTGTCAAAATGGTGTGCAGAATTTACCGCGCCACACAACATTTGTTTTCAAATTTTTAAATGAGAAATGTTGTGAGATTGTACTACATGAAAAAATGCCCACGTCTGCCGCATCAAAAATGCAAAAAATACGATCCTTAGTAAGACATCCTGAAGTTAATATGTTTGATTTACCCCCAGACGAAATTGCATTGGCTGTAATTTCGCAATTAACCGATGAATTAGAAGTAAAAAATATAGATCAGTCTTCTTTATTCAGCGCAAAGATTTCAAGTGACAAATCATTATCAGATGGGATGTCCAAACATTGAAACTAAATTCTAATACTATTCCCAAAGGGGTCACACAGCCATTGCAACGCGCATCGTTTTGTTTGGTATTGGCTATATTCTTAGCCGTTTGTTGGGGGTCTTTTGCCCTGCTTGTAACTACGATTAAAGCAAATGGTACACTAATTTCTGCAAAGCCCAGTTACAACATTCAACACGCTTACGATGGTAAGATTAAAACTGTTCATATCTAATTACAAAATAAAGTAAAAAAAGGCCAAATATTATTTAAACTAGATGTTAAAAAAGCCAGCCGCAGCTTAACGGAAATTCAACACCAAATTTCCGATATGGTAATAGAGAACTCAGTAATCGAAAATATATTAGATAATGAAATAAAACAAAAACATGAAAAAAGATCACGGGTATTTAACAGAATAACGGGGCATTATGAAGAAAAACGCAAACAACTTTCATTCGATATAAGTGCAGCCCAAAAATTATCAAAAACAAGCTTCAAACAGGCAAAATCGTTACAGGCTGGGATTGAAATATTATTGCAACGGCGGGCGGCATTTTATCAAAGGTCAGAAGACCTAGCTTCATTGGTGCAAAAAGGTATTGCTTCTAAGACCCAAGAACAAATTCAATTTGATGAGATATTGTCCATCGATGGTCAGGTGAATTCAAAGAGAGGGCAATTAATATCTTTGAACAACCAAAATCAGCAAGCGGAATTAACTATCAAACAACTAAAGTCCAAGTTCCGCCTGTCACTTTTCAGCCAATTACAAAATAATAAGGCTAGGTTATCTGATCTTAAAAGACAGTCCACTACACTTGAAGACGAAGTTAGTAGTTCTGTAATTATGTCGCCTATATCTGGAACTGTTATTTTTCTTGGGTACGATACAAACGGAATGTACGTGGAACGCGGTGAAACTCATGTGACCTTATCTCAAATTCTTTCAGAGCCAAAAGTTCAACTGATAATTCCCACTCAGGCAATCGATCAAGTATCGGTTGGTATGGTCGGCAAACTAACCATTCCTAACCTGCCACAACGTAATTTGCCCCCGATACGGGTTAAGGTAATTTCAATTTCCCCCAATGCGACAAAAGATGCCGACGGTTTAGCAATAGGGTATGCAGCACAGGCATCCATCATTAAGGCCGACTTACAAAAGGCAACTACAAATTTAGAGGGAAACCTACACCTTGCAACAGATATGCCCGTAAATATTGCTTTGGAAGGTCGGAAAATTACTTTCTCAGAATATTTGATTGGGCCCTTCTTTTCTATATTTAAGGGGTCACTGCAAGATTAAGAGGTGTAAAAAAACAAATGTCCCAGTTGGGACGCTATGTTAAAATATTGAAATTAATATATTTATTGATTTTTTAGTAGGGTAAATCCAAATCAACTTACGCCTTATACATGATTTCTAATGCCTATAAACATTGTCAGATACGACCTACCCCGTTAAGCTAATTTTATGTTTACAATAGAACACGAATTTGATGCCACAGTTGTCACCTTAATAGACGAAGGCAAAGCACCTCTTTTAGAAGATATCACGATTAATATATTTGCATCCCTTGTGACTGTTGAGCAATTCGACCCCAGAACCGACACTGTGCAACGCATTACTTTATCACTATCTCAGCTACAGGAATTAGAAGCGGCACTGGATTTACCAGAAGGCAGTTACAAGGTCAAAAGATAGCAACTTACATAAACTTTGGCACCAAAATTATCAACCAAACAACACCCGTTGTTGCAGCCATTGTTCCAACAGCGGCACAGGCAACATCTTTTGCTTTCTTTGATAAGGGATGAATTTCAAGTGAGATACGATCAATAGCGGCCTCTATTGCTGTATTTAACAGCTCCATAACCAAAACCATCATTCCAAACCCTATGATAATGGCCCGTTCAACGGGCGACATTTCAAATGCAAATGTTAGCGCTGCCGAGATTATATTGGCTACAACCCATTGCGGAAAGCTTGCCTCTTCTTTCCAAGTTACCTTGATGCCTTCCCATGTTAGCAATGTGCGCGATACTAGGCGCGGTGCTTCACGTTTAATGTACTTCAACATATCATGGTCTACCCTTCTATTTTAAACGTTTTACGCCTTGAAGACGCACCGCGCAAAAGTGTTAACTTACTTTTAGGAATACCGATAGCTTTAGCCTTCCCGTTCTCTGGGACAGATGTAACATAAACGCTAATACGAGTATCATCCATTTTAATCTGATTGTGGGATGCTTTTGGCATTAGAGTCACTTTAAACGGTTTGTTTGTATTGGCCAAATATTCAAGTTTAAAAGCTTTCATTATTCTACATCCTTCAATAACTCTTATGGTAACAAAAAATATTGCCATTCATAAGGACTATATAAATGACAACGGGTTTCTTCTGGGACGAAAAATGTTTTTGGCATGGTGGTGGCAACTATGCATTCACCCAACCCGTTGGCGGTAATGTACAACCCTTTGCAAGTGGCGGCTTGCCTGAAGACCCTGAAACCAAACGCCGATTAAAAAACCTAATAGATGTAACTGGGCTATCCAAAGAACTTGCCTGTCAGTCGGCAGACCCTGTTACAACAGAGGATTTATTGCGCGTACACCCGCAAGAATACTTAACATCCTTTAAAAAGCTTTCCGATAATGGCGGCGGTGAACTCGGCCTGCGCGCACCCTTTGGATCAGGGGGGTATGAGCTAGCCGCACTTTCAGCGGGTTTGGTGAAAGGCGCATTGTTCAGCGTATTGATAGGTGATACCCAAAACGCCTATGCATTATCACGCCCGCCCGGGCATCATTGTTTGCCTGATTTTCCCAATGGTTTTTGTCTGCTTGCCAATATTTCCATTGCAGTAGAAGCCGCATTTGCAAAGGGGCTTACCAACCGTGTTGCCGTTTTGGACTGGGATGTTCACCACGGCAATGGCACAGAAACTATATTCTATGACCGTGATGACGTAATGACGATATCTGTTCATCAGGAAAACAACCACCCACTTGATACAGGCGCCGTTACGGACCGCGGGATTGATGCAGGCCTTGGGTGTAATGTGAACATTCCCCTACCACCCGGGGCAGGCCATGCCACTTATTTAGAAGTCATGCAGCGTTTGGTTATCCCCGCGCTAAATGATTTTGGCCCTGATATTATCATTGTTGCTTGTGGATATGATGCAGCGGCCATAGATCCATTATCACGCATGATGGCAACAGCCCAAACTTATCAAGATATGACCGGCATGATAATGAGTGCAGCAGAGGAATTATGCGATGGGCGTTTGGTTATGGCGCATGAGGGTGGATATTCCGAGGTTTACGTGCCTTTCTGCGGTCACGCGGTATTAACACAAATGTCAGGCAGCGATATTGAGGCCGAAGACCCGTTTGCAGATACGTTCGACGCGCGCCAACCCAATGCCAAGATGCAAGCAATCTATTCCAGCATTATAGATGACTATGTTGAACTGTTCGGATTTTAACTTTGCAGTTCTGCTAAGTCTTTATACAGCTCTAACGCTTCTGGGTTTGCCATAGCCTCTGTGTTTTTCACTGCACGGCCATGCACCACATCACGCACTGCCAATTCAGTAATCTTACCTGATTTTGTGCGTGGAATATCTGCAACAGCAATCACTTTCGCAGGCACGTGGCGCGGTGTGGCGTTTTGGCGGATCTCTGTTTTGATACGTTTAATAAGAGCATCATCCAATATTACGCCTTCGCGTAGGCGTACAAAAAGAACAACACGCACATCGTTATCCCATTGCTGGCCGATAACCAAACCCTCTAACACATCTTCAATGCGTTCAACTTGGCGATAAATTTCAGCAGTACCAATGCGCACCCCACCTGGGTTAAGCACAGCATCAGAGCGGCCGAAAAAGGTCATGCCTTTTGGTTCAGTCAGTTCCACCCAATCACCATGATGCCAAATATTTTCGAATTTTTCGAAATATGCAGCACTGTATTTTGCACGATCTGGGTCGTTCCAAAAACCGATGGGCATTGACGGATGTGCCGTTGTGCACACTAGTTCGCCCGGTTCGCCATCTGTTGCGATACCGTTTTCATCAAAAACCTGAACATTCATACCCAACTGGCGTTTTTGGCATTGTCCGCGATAAACGGGGCTAATCGGGCTGCCACCTACAAAACACGCTAGAATATCAGTGCCGCCTGCGATTGATGACAGGCAAACATCCGATTTCCAATCTTGGTATATATAGTCAAACCCTTCTGGGGCTAAGGGCGAGCCTGTAGACATGATTGTACGCAAGCACGATAAATCATGTGTTTTGGCGGGTTTAATATCTGCCTTGGCGCACGCGTCTATATATTTTGCCGATGTGCCTAAATGGGTCACTTTTTCTGCGGCCGCTATATTTGCCAGTATATTTCCATCTGGATAGAACGGTGAGCCGTCAAACAAAACCAAAGTTGTTCCCGATGCAAGGCCGCTTACCAGCCAGTTCCACATCATCCAGCCACATGTCGTGAAAAAGAACAGACGGTCGTCAGGTTTAACATCACATTGCAGTTGGTGTTCTTTTACATGTTGCAGCAATGTACCGCCTACAGAGTGGATGATACATTTTGGCAACCCTGTCGTACCCGATGAGAACATAATGAATAAAGGGGCCGCAAAACCTACCCGTGTGTACGCAATTTGTTGCGCTTCATAAGCTGCCAGCACATCGACCCAATGCAATCCTTTTTCATCCAAGTTAGATATATCTACGGTTTGTTCGACGTATGGAATTACAATTACTTTTTGTATGCTTGGAATATGCGCGGCCAATTCTGCCGCAACATCCAATGAAGAATGCGTTTTACCATTGTAGTGATAAGCGTCGGCTGTGAATAATATTTTTGGCTCAATCTGACCAAAGCGGTCTTTGACGCCATTCAGCCCGAAATCAGGCGAACATGATGACCACACGGCCCCTAGGCTGGTAACAGCCAACATTGCAGCAATAGCTTCTGGTACATTCGGTAAAAATCCTACGACACGGTCTCCTGCAGTTATCCCTTGTTCAATCAATGCTTGCTGTAATTTAGAGGTTGTTTCTTTTAACTGCGCCCAAGACCATTCGGATCGGTCACCATTTTCACTATGAAAAATAATGCTTGGGCCTTGGCCTGGATGCGCTAATAAGTTTTCTGCATAATTGATTTTTGCGTCTGGGTAGAATTGTGCGTCGATCAAGTGATCTTCATTTGCCAGCGTTACACCAGTTTTATCACCGACAATTCCGCAAAAATCCCATAAGGCATCCCAAAACTGTTCGGGGGATGAAACAGACCATTCCCATACAGCATCATAGCCTACCGAGGTGTTACCTGATTTTTCTGATGTGTCTGAAATAAACTTTGCAAGCAGGCTTGATGCAATGCGATCTTGTGACGGCGTCCACATAGGTTGTAAATTCTCAGGCATGTCGCCCCCCTTTTCATCCGCGCGCAATTTGTCAAATTTTCGTGGGAAAGACCAGACTAATCTTCGCCTTTCTAGCCTATTGAGCCACATCGAGCTCGAAATCAAATACGCATCCGTCAGTAGCATATTTGGGGGGCGTTTTGCACAATGCTTTTGCCACATTCCAAGCGGCAACCACTTTGGGGATATACCCGCGTGTTTGTGCGAAGGGTGGTACACCTTTATGTAGCTTCACCGCATTTTCGCCCGCGTTATACCCTGCCAAAGCTAAAACTGGGTCTCGGTTGAACTCATTAATCAACCAATCAAGATATGCGACACCGCCTGCAATGTTTTGCTTAGGGTCGGTTCTGTCTTCCACATTAAACCTTTTTGCTGTTTCGGGAATAAGTTGCATAAGACCTACTGCATCCGCAGAACTAACTGCATCCACAACACCGTGCGATTCTACGCCCATGACCGCCAAGACAAACGCGGGTGAGACATCTTTGTTCAAAGTCGCTAGCAATATATCGGTGCCATAGGTTTTAGCCAGATTACGCATCAACTTTAAACTGGGTGCTAAACCGTTGGATTTGTCGGGGGTTTTCAAAAGTTGTTGTTCGGCGTTATTCAGACGTAACAAAGATGCCCCTGTTATATCATGTGAAAAATCTGACCAAAACCAATCATAATTGTCGCGCGGCTTTGAAACAGTTTTGGTTTTTTCTACATTTGTATGTGAATTTTCGGTTGGTGTTTTATCATAATATGATTCTTCTGGCTTTATCTGAATGTTAATTCGAGATCCCAGTGGCCGTTTTTCAACCTTAATACGTTTAAATGTAAACTCATTCTCTGCATAAGCCGCTGGTATTGGTGCCATCATGCCCGTGATAACGAAGCACATAGGTATAAAGACGGAACTAATTTGTGGAAATTTCATTAACTTGGCCTGTATTTTTTTTAATCTTTATAGATTATTTACATAGAAACTGTGCAAATGTGGCCAGAATTGCGTAATTACTGTGGCATTACAGACATAGTTTAAGGTATTTCCAGACATATAAAAATAATATTAAAAAAATAAATACACGTAATAGGCTGTTTTTAAACAAATATTATTGAAAACGTCATTTTTATTCGCTTTTTTTGTACTTTTTTTTATAGGCAGCCAAACTGTTGCCGCATTTAAACGGCTTATTAGGTCTCGAAAGCACGGGAACAATCCCAAACAACAAAAAATAGCTTTCTTAACTTAGAGACCTTGGAGGGTACACAAATGAAAAAGTTTTTAAATGATGAATCAGGCGCAGTAACAGTTGATTTCGTAGTTCTAACAGCTGGCGCTGTTTTGATTGCGGGTGCTGTTGGCTCAACACTTAAGGGTACAGTTGACACAGCAGTTGGCCTTATCACTCTTTAATAAGAGTTCAATGGGGAAACCCATTATCTAAAAGTAAGGGATAGCTGCATCGTAGCTATCCTTTTTTGTTCCAAGATTTGAGCTTGGGCAAATAAAAAGAAAATAATTTATGGGGTTAACATGCGTATCGTTTTTGCACTTGTATTAATATTGGGCGTTGCACTGGCAGGTGGTGCCGCATATTTTGCGTTTCAACAATTTAGTGTCAATGAAACGAAAATAGCAGAATTGAAAAAACGTGTTTCAAGGAATGTTGAGATGGCCGATGTCTATGTCGCATCTGAAGAATTGAAATATGGCCAGGTTCTGACAGCAGAAAATGTCAAAACAATCGAATGGCCGTTAAACAGTATCCCTGAAACTGCCTTTACAAATATAGAAGACTTATTTGGCACAGAGGGCGAAACTGATACCCGCATCGTAATACGTGTTGTAGACGCAAATGAAATTTTGCTGTCAACCAAAGTTACGAACCTAGGTGAAGACGCAGGTGTTGCATCGCGTCTTGAAAAAGGCATGCGTGCATTCACGATACGTGTTGATGTTGCATCTGGCGTGTCAGGATTTTTACGCCCCGGCGATAAAATAGATATTTATTGGACAGGTGAAGTCGAACGCGGAAGCAAAGTTACCAAACTTATCATGGACGGTATTGCGCTAATCGCAATCGACCAAAGTTCTAACGCATCCGATAGCGCCCCAACCGTTGCAAAAACCGTTACAGTAGCGGTGTCACCACGAACTGTTGCCTCTTTAGTACAGGCGCAATCAACTGGTAAACTTTTACTTTCATTGCGCGGTGTTGGTGATGAAACAACATCCGAATCAATAGAAGTGACACAAAATGACCTATTGGGTCGTGTGCAAAAACAAGCCGAAATAAAAGAAGCCGCGCGAATCTGCACCATTAAAACCCGCAAAGGCGCAGATGTTATTGAAGTGCCAATTCCTTGCTCTAACTAAAGCTTGTGATCTTATGAATTCAAAAGGGTGCTTATGGCACCCTTTTTTACGTTCCAGTCAAGATTATAGACTGTTGCGAGTTATCCACAGGAACAATGCGTAATAAATCATTGATTCTTGCAATAAAAACTGAAATGCCGCATGATGCGCAAAACAATAAAAAAATAAAAACAGTGGTCAGAGAGGCAGATCACATGAAAATTACGAAATTACTTTGCACAGTTTTCGCTGGGTGTATGCTAAGTGCTGCACTTTTTGTGCCTGTTACACATGCGCAAAACACACTTAAAATCATGCGTGGCTCTACCACAAATGCAATTTCGGTTAAATTAAACCGCGCGATTGTTATGGAGTCAGAGCAACCTTTTGCAGAACTTTCTGTTGCTAACCCAAGTATTGCAGATATTGCGACCCTATCCGACCGAACAATTTATGTTTTGGGTAAGTCACCTGGGCGAACAGTTCTAACATTGCTTGGTGCCGATGGTAAATTAATCACAAATGTAGATGTCAAAGTGACACCTGACTTGTCAGAGTTCAAAGAACTGTTGAAAGAAATTCTACCGCGCGAAAACATCCAAGTACGCACCGCAAATGACGGCATTGTATTAAGTGGCACTGTATCGGGTGCAGCAAAAGTAGCACTGGCATTGGATTTGGCCGAACGTTATGCCCCAGAAAAAGTAACCAACCTATTATCTGTTGGTGGATCACAACAGGTAATGCTAAAAGTTCGGTTTGCCGAAATGCAGCGCAGTGTCGCCAAAAGCCTAAGCACTACTATTGGGCTTACAAAATCAACTGGTTCGTTAGCGGGCTCGGCATTGAATACCGGAACTGCACTTGATGGCACGCGTAATGGCGCCTTAAACGTAGGTTTTACTTCAGGTGGGTTGGCAATATCCGTATTATTAGAGGCATTGGAAAGCAAAGGGCTGGTTCGAACCCTAGCTGAACCAAACCTTGTGGCCCTATCTGGTACAGAGGCCAATTTTCTGGCAGGCGGCGAATATCCTATCCCTGTAGCACAATCCAACGACACGATAACCATTGAATATAAACCGTTCGGGATTGAGATGAAGTTCATTCCAACCGTGATTGATGGCGACCTTATTAACTTGGTTATTGATACATCTGTTAGTGCATTAGACCCCGCGAATGCGTTTGTAAGTGGTACATTAACAATCTCTGCATTCACAAAACGCCAAGCTTCAACAGCTGTTGAAATTAGAGACGGGCAAAGTCTGGCTATTGCAGGCTTGTTACAGGATGATTTCACAGATCTGTCGGGCCAAGTTCCTTGGTTGGGTGACGTTCCTGTTTTAGGTGCTTTGTTTAGAAGTGCCAAATACTCGCGTCAACAAACTGAACTTGTAATTATCGTGACGCCTCATCTGATTAACCCAGTTGACGGTGACTCACTGTCACTGCCAACAGATCGTGTGAAGCTTCCCAGTGAGAATGATCTGTTTTTACGTGGTCATGTAGAAGGTGGCAGAAAAACAGTAAAACGCGGTACCGTTGCAGCCCAAGATTTCAGCGGCTCTTATGGCTATGTGATGGAGTGATGTGATGAAATATTCAACCCTAACTCTCACTGCATGCGTCTTACTTATCTCGGCATGTTCAAAAACCGAAATCAGATGGTCTCCGTTTCCTGATCGTGAAGTTCAACCAGAGGTGCGCAATGGGCCGTTTGGTTCAGCTACGGCAAATAATGTTGCCATCCAATCGGGCAAACAGACAAGTGCGATGTTGGCAAACCTAACACGTAAATTTGCAAATGACGTTCCTGCAACGATCAATTTTGAATTCAACTCTTCACAGCTTGACGGCCAAGCCCGTGCGCATCTTCAAAGACAAGCCGCTTGGATAAAAGCACGGCCCCAAATCACATTCACGGTTTATGGTCATACGGATAAAGTTGGCGGCAATAGCTTCAACAAAGCCCTTGGTAAAAGGCGCGCACAAAATGCCGTTAATTATATGATCTCATTAGGCGTAAGCCGTTCTAAGGTACGCGCAGTTGCCTCATTTGGTGAAACGCGACCCTTAGTACTTACAGAGGGGCCAAATCGCCAAAACCGACGCACTGTGACAGAAGTATCTGGTTTTGGACGGTCGAAAAAGGGCGGCAAACTTGATGGCAAGTACGCGTTAGAAGTTTATCGCCGTTATATCACTTTAGAAAATCAAACCATACTCACTGAAAGAGAGACCGGTTTAATTGCAGGCAGCACAGCTGCGGAATAGTAACATATCATTACTGTAAAATACATTTCAAATGGGCTTCACTTTCACGATTGAGGCCCATTTGAATTGTGGCAAACAGCCCTGAAAAAGAGTGCATAATTTCTCTTAAACCACCCAAAAATGCCACATTTCCCAATTACTTACATCAAGAGGATATTTGTTTCTTACGTCGAAGAGACAAAAAATGATTGGGCAAATAAATGGTTGATACAGTACAAACAGAAGACGCGAACATTATTGAAGCATGTGCTATTGCGCGTGACCTAGAAAGTTTTGATAATTTAATTGAGAACCTTGAGGATAGGCTTGGATCCAACTGGGGTGGCCTAGATTTTAATAACGCCGAGGATATTTTAAAAAGCTCACATGCGGATAGTTTGAAATTCATTGTAATCGCTTTGGATAAAACCGATGAAGATGATCTAAGTTTTGTTACCCATATCGTTACCGCTGCAAAAGATCGCGGTATTAAAGTCATTCTGGCCACACATGACTTAACAACAATGTCTTTGCACCAACTGATGCGCTTGGGCGCCGATGATTTTGTTCCCTACCCTATTCCCAATAATGCTTTGAATGAAACCATTGACCGGGTTCTTACAGTTCCCGATGAAAAAGTAGTTATTAAAGAAGTATACATCCAATCCGAAGAACAAAAGGCCCCTAAAGAGCATGTGAAGCAGGGGATTCTTCTGCCAATTTATGGTATGTCAGGTGGCGTTGGCGCCACAACATTTGCCACAAATCTAGCATGGGAAATGCAAACTATATTAGAGGCAGAAAATAAATCCGTATGTATTATGGATTTTGATTTTCAGTTCGGATCAGTTGCAACTTATTTGGATGTTCCCAAAACCGAAGCTGCATTTGAAATGATGTCTGACGCAAACAATGCCGATGTTGAATCGTTCAAACAAGTGGTTTCAATGTTCAAAAATAAACTGGCAGTTCTACCATCGCCCCAAGATGCCGTGCCTTTAGAATTTATTGGCCCAGATGAAGCTAAGCGTATGATTGACCTTGCTAGGTCATGTTACGATGTTGTAATTATTGATACCCCGCGCACTTTGGTAAGCTGGACTGAGGTTATCTTAAATGAATGCGAATTGTTTTTATGTGTGATGGGCGTTGATATGCGTTCGGCCCAAAACACCCAACGTTTCATGCGTGCACTTAAAGCTGAAGAGTTGCCCTTTGAAAAAGTACAATTCATTTTAAATTACGCACCCAAAATGACCGACCTAGGTGGAAAATCCCGCGTTAAAAGCATGACAGAATCGTTGGACATTGCTTTGCGTTGGCAGTTATCAGATGGCGGGAAGCATGTATCGTCAACAGGTGACCACGGTGTTCCATTGGCTGAAATGGTGCCAAAAAACCCACTACGTAAAGACATCCAAAAAATTGCAGAAACCTTTGCAGAGTTGTGTACAGCACAACAAATGCAAGAAGCGGCAGAGTGAGTAATCTATGTTTAAACGGTATAACAAACCTCAGTCCCAAACCGCACCACCAGTAGGTATTGCAGAACAAGGAACTGCAAAGGTTGTTTCTATTGAAAAACCAAAAGAAGCAATTCCTGCAAAAACACCTATCATTGCGCCCAATAGCGGCGAGGATTCAAAAGATCAAAAACGCAAAGATAGGTTGATTGACGTGCGCATGCAAATGCACAAACGCCTTTTGGAAACGTTAAACTTGGCCGCCATTGATAAAGCTACAAATGCTGATCTGCGTCGTGAAATTGCCGCCGTAACACATGACGGCTTGCAGGAAATCGGCATCGTATTAAACAAAGCCGAGCGCGATGAATTGGTGCAAGATTTGTTGGACGAAGTAACGGGCTTAGGCCCGCTAGAACCATTATTGCGCGATGACGACGTCAGTGATATTTTGATCAACGGGCATAAACAAATATTCATAGAGTGCGCAGGGAAACTAACATTGTCAGATGTGCGCTTTGCCGATGAAAAACATCTGTTGCGTGTAATTGATAAAATTGTATCCGCAGTTGGCCGTCGTGTTGATGAAAGTAACCCATACGTTGATGCGCGTCTAAAAGACGGTTCACGTTTTAACGCAATGGTTCCCCCAGTTGCTGTTGACGGTGCATTGGTTTCTATTCGTAAATTCAAAAAAGAAAAACTTAGCATTGATAAACTTGTAGCTTTTGGCGCATTCACCGAACAAATGGCGGCTTATTTGCAGGCAGCCGTTGCCACGCGCCTAAATGTTATTGTGTCAGGTGGTACTGGCTCTGGTAAAACCACTACCCTTAACGCCTTATCCAGTTTTATTGCCGATGATGAACGCATTGCAACAATCGAAGACACCGCTGAATTGCAACTACAGCAAACGCACTTAGCACGGATGGAAAGCCGCCCTGCAAACGTTGAAGGTACAGGTGCTGTGACCCAAGAAGATTGTTTACGCAATGCTTTGCGGATGCGCCCTGACCGGATTATCGTGGGTGAGACCCGTGGTAACGAAGTGATCGACATGCTTCAGGCAATGAATACTGGTCACGATGGTTCAATGACAACAATTCACGCCAATAACGCAAGGGATGCAGTATCTCGGTTGGAAAATATGATTGCCATGACGGGTGTTGAACTACCTTTGTCTGCATCCCGGGCGCAAATAGCATCCGCCGTAAACTTGATTGTACAAGTTAAACGTCTGCAAGACGGGTCTAGACGTATGACATCTATTACAGAGATTGTGGGCATGGAGGGTGAAATTATTTCAATGCAAGAACTTTTCAAATATGAAATCCACGGCACCGCCGAGAATGGCAAAATCATAGGTGAGTTTGTTCCTACCGGAATGCGTTCATTTTACGCGGATCGGTTCAAGCAATGGGGCTACGATTTACCTACAAGTATCTACACCAAAGCAGCAGCCCAATAAGGGGATAATCAGTGACTATCGCGATCATCATAGTATTATTATTCATCGGTGTTCTTATGATCATCGAAGGCATGTATTTGGTAGTATTTGGGAAAAGCATAAAGCTTAACTCACGTGTAAACCGCAGGCTGGCCTTATTAGAACAAGGTAAAGATCACGAAGAGGTTCTAAACACACTTCGCAAAGAACGCGAGCTGCACGTCAAGTCAAAAAAAGTACCATTATTTTCTATTCTGGGTAAAAAAGCAGCGCAGGCAAACATTGCATTTTCACCCAAAGCATTAATTATGATTATGATCTTTATTGCCATTGCAAGTTTCATAATTCTTACCTTAATGACGGGCCTTTCCATTAAAATCATTGCTGTAGTTTCTATTGCAATGGGCGTCGGCGGCGTATTTATTTGGTTGAAAAGAAAAGCAAAGGCGCGCTTATCACTATTTGAAGAGCAGCTGCCTGATGCAGTTGAACTTATCGTCAGGTCATTGCGTGTGGGCCATCCTTTTTCCAGTGCAATCAATGTTGTAGCACAAGAAATGCCTGACCCGATTGGTACCGAGTTTGGCATGTTGGCAGATGAAGCAACTTATGGTGGGGATTTAACAGAAGCTATGGAAGATATGGCCGACCGTGTTGACCTGCAAGATCTTCGTTTTTTAACAGTTGCCGTAAGCATACAAGCAACATCTGGTGGTAATCTGGCAGAGGTATTATCTGGTTTAGGCCAGGTTATTCGTTCGCGTTTCAGATTGTTTCGTAGAGTGAAGGCCATCACCTCAGAAGCTAAATTTTCTGGGTGGTTCTTGTCAATCTTCCCTGGGGGTGCTTTGGCAGGTATCCTTATGGTTAATCCCAATTATTATGACGCGGTTATGGAAACCGAATACTTTATTCCTGCATGTTTTATTGTTGGCGGTATGATGGCGTTAAATGTCTTCATCATGAACGCTATGGTTGATATTAAGGTATAAATCATGACAGTGGCATTAATCGATTTTCTAACATCAAAACTCGGCCCCGCTGGGCCAGTTCTGGCTATCGGCAGTGTAGGGCTATTATTAATTGCCCTGATGTTACCGTTTTTTTTAGTTAAGAAAAAAGATCCGTTTGATAGAATAAACACTTTAACTCAACAAAAAACAGTAAAACAAGCTAATACCCCGCTCGTCAATTTGCGCCAAACTAAGAAGGGGCCTAATCTTGATAAATTCGCATCATTTCTTGAGCCCCAGAACTTAGAAGAATTTTCAAAACGCAAATTAAACCTTCTTCGTGCAGGTTACTCCTCTCGTGAAGCAGTTCGCATTTTTCACTTTATTCAATTCGCAATGACTATTGGTGGCATAATACTAGGTGCGCTTTACGTTATGCTTTTCTCTACCGATACCGAAATGCAAATGCAGGCGCTAAAAGCGGCCGGCCCTGCTGGTATTGGGTATTACCTGCCAATTTACTGGGTAAACCGCCGCGTAGGGCAACGCAAACAAGAGCTTGAAAACGGCTTTCCTGACAGCCTAGATTTGATGTTGGTTTGTATCGAGGCTGGCCAATCTTTGGATCAAAGTATTTCACGTGTAGGCATAGAGCTTAGCCATTCGTACCCGCACCTGTCTGATGAATATATCATCGTAGCAAATGAAATGCGGGCAGGTAAGGATAAGCCAACAGTCTTGAAAGATTTTTCCGAACGCGCAGATGTTCCAGATATCAAATCTTTCGTTACCGTGCTAATTCAATCTGCCTCATTTGGTACATCTATTGGTGATAGTTTACGGGTTTACGCAGGTGAAATGCGCGATAAACGTATTATGCGTGTGGAAGAAAAAGCTAATAAACTGCCGACAAAAATGACACTATGTACAATGATGTTTACAGTGCCGCCGCTTTTAGTGTTACTAGTTGGCCCATCAGTTTATCAAATTATGCTTATCCTTGGATAGTAACTGGCACGGGCAACAATGATAGAAACCTTAAAAAGCAGAAGTCTTTTACTATGCGCCATAGTTCTGATCTGTGCGTGTGCTGCCCCCCAGAGCGATCCCTTAACTGCACTTGGAAAAGGCCCAAATACAGCGGTAGACAGTAGCAATATTACCGACGCCGTTGACGGTTTAATTGTGGGTCACAGGCTTATGGCGGCAGGGGAATATGAACTTGCTTTACGCGCATATACACGTGCTGCAAGTGAGCAAGGTATAAACGCAGACGTACTAAGTGCCTTAGGATCAGCCAATCTGAAACTCGGCCGCCTTGGGCAAGCAAAAAAATTATTACAAGGTGCCGTAGAAAAAGATGAAAAATTTGTGCCTGCATGGAATAACTTAGGCATCGTTTTATCCAGTGAAGGTAATTTACTAGAAGCAAAACGGGTTTTTCAGCTTGCATATGGCCTAGATAATGGGAATTCCGAAGAAATTCGCACAAATCTTACCAAAATTATCGCAAAGATTGAAAATACAGGTTATACTACAGCCAATAATAAAAACGATTTTGATTTGGTCAGGCGCGGAAACGGCAAGTACTTGTTGTTGAAAACAGCCAAGTCAAACTAGAGCAGAAGCAGGATACAAATGATGCGAACCCCACTTTGGACTGTGGTTTGTTTGGTAAGTGCAGTCGGTTTATCGGCCTGCAGCCAAACAGGAGGCCCATTCGCGAAAAAGAATCCTGAAAAAGGTGCTGTTAACGTAGTTGATGCGACAAATTTGAATGACATCATGTTAACTGTTGCAGACCCAAATGAAGCCGTTAATTATTTTAAATCTGCATTGGAAAAAGAACCCGATCGCATCGATTTTCAACGCGGCCTAGCGACATCGCTGGTTCGTGCCAAGCGTGCGACAGAGGCAGTACCGGTTTTCAATACATTGTTAAAACATGAAGAAGCAACCAATGAAGATCGCATTGATTTTGCCGATGCTTTGATACGTTCCAACGATTGGAAAACGGCGGAACAGCAACTTAATCTGGTGCCGCCAACTGTTGAAACATTCAAAAGATACCGACTTGAAGCAATGGTTGCAGACTCGCAAAAGCAATGGAAAAAAGCTGACAGTTTTTATGAAACCGCCGTTGGTTTGACAACCCAACCTGCTAAGGTTTTAAATAATTGGGGTTATTCCAAACTTACGCGCGGCCAATATAAAGAAGCCGAAGCCTTGTTCTTAGAGGCTATTTCTTATGACCAAAAGTTGTTTACTGCAAAAAACAACTTGGTGATGGCACGAGGTTTGCAAAAAAATTACACACTTCCCTTAATCAATATGACACAACAAGAACGGGCGCATCTTTTATACACATTAGGCCTTACAGCCATAAAAAAAGGCGACAAAGCAGTTGGGCGCGGGTTAATCGAAACAGCTATAGAAACGCATCCTAGTCATTTCGAAGCAGCCGTTCGCAGTTTAGAAGCATTAGGTTAAGGAAGCGTAATGTTGGATTTACCTGAATATCTGTTGCTGCCGCCTGCCTTAATAATTGGGATCTGGGTAGCATGGAGTGACATGAAGTTCATGCGAATTCCAAATACTGCGTGCCTTGCATTATTCGCCAGTTTTTTGGTGTTAGGGTTTCTAATCTTTGATTTAAACGAGTATGGTATTCGTATTGCACAAGGCATTATCGTTTTAATTGGGGGATTTTTTGCCACCAGCATTGGCTTAGTCGGTGGCGGAGATTCAAAGTATGCAGCAGCCCTAGCCCCATTTGTTGCCTTATCCGATATTTTCCCCTTTATTTTCATCGTAGGTATAATATCCATTATATCCATAGGCTTACATAAATTGGTTGGTATTACACCTGGTTTGAAAAGCTATATAAAAGACTGGGACTCGTGGGATATACACGGCATGTTCCCATTCGGAATTACATTAGCTGGAAGCCTTGTCGTTTATCTATTTTTAAATATTTAACATTCCTAAAAAAGCCAGAATTCAGCCTTAGTTTTGCTTGTTAATATTCGTCTACTATCGCCAACCTAATAGCTTTACGGGGAAAAGGCGAAAACCATGAATGTACATTCCAGAATTGCACTGGCACCTATCGAACCTACAACGCTTGCTGAAACTGGTATTTCAAAGGTGTTCGCTCGTGAGATTTTCATTAAAACCATTTTCCGTAAAAATATAGAACTCGCCAGTGAAATGGCCAAAGAACTTTGTGTAACCGTTCCTATAATAATGGAGCTAATACAAACCTGCCGCGCCCAAAATTTATTGGAAACATTAGGAAATGATGAAGGGGCAATGTCCAGCGAAATGCGTTACCAGATGACCGAAACAGGGAAAGCACGCGCCCTACAAGCCCTACAGCAATCAGAATATTTTGGCCCGTTGCCAGTTCCTATGGCGGACTTTGAAAAACAGGTTGAACGCCAGACAATCCGAAACGTTGGGATTACAAAGGGTAAATTAGAAGATGCGATGAACCATCTAATTATCCCTGATGGCCTGTTAGATCAAATCGGCCCTGCCGTAAATTCGGGTAAATCCATATTGATGTATGGCCCACCTGGTAACGGTAAATCTTCTATTTCAAACGGCATTCGCGCGGCAATGGGTGACAAAATATTCATGCCACGTGTGTTGGAATATGCAGGGCAGGTTATTTCAGTTTACGACCCGATCATACATACGTCGGCAACTGACGCACAAGATGACGTAAACAGCTTACGCCGCACAGGTGGTGACTTTGATAAGCGATACGTACAATGTGACCGCCCATCGGTTATCACGGGTGGTGAACTTTGCCTTGATATGCTTGAGCTGAAATATAATCCAAATTCAAAAACATATCAGGCGCCGCTTCAACTAAAAGCCGCAGGTGGGGTTTTTATTGTGGATGACTTAGGTCGCCAAGCAGAATCGCCACAAGCACTTATCAACCGCTGGATTGTGCCTATGGAAGGTGGCGAAGATATTCTTAGCTTACAATCTGGTGAAAAATTTACAGTACCTTTTGACACATTGGTTATCTTTTCAACCAACTTCCACCCTAATAAAATATTTGATGGCGCGGCTTTACGTCGGATTTATTTCAAAATCTTAATTGAATCGCCAAGCCGTGAAGACATGTTGCAAATTTATATGCTGGTTGCAAAAGCAAAGAAATTCGCCCTTGATAAAGATGCGTTAGTGTATTTGTTTGGCACTAAATATGCTGAAGTCGATCATAAATACGCAGCATATCAGGCCCCTTTCCTTATCGACCAAATGAAATCGATATGTGAATATCAAGGTTTACCACGTGTTATGACACCCGATTTAATAGATCACGCTTGGTCGAATATGTTTGTTGAAGACAGTGATATTGAAAATTAACATCTGCAAATTGCTGTAAGTTCATAATGCACTCAGACAAATACAAATAGGATTTTCAAATAAAAATGTTACTTTTGTTTCAATAAATATTCATATTTGTACTTGAACGAATCCACCATTACCCCCATCTACATAACAGTGCGACCGACAGGGAGCACTTACCACCCTGGCTGATAGTCGGCGATTTTATAGGTATTTGATTTGTGTGCAGCGGACTATCAGCTTCATTCCATTTTAAGCGATTTATATATTCATACTTAACCCGCATAAATAATAATTTCGCTCAAGCGGTTAAGCCTTCTGGCTCTGCTAAGTCATTTGCCCTGCAACATGCAGTCACAGTATTCGCCAATAAACATGCAATAGTCATCGGCCCAACCCCACCAGGCACCGGTGTAATTGCGCCCGCCACTTCAACCGCTGAGGCAAAATCTACATCCCCTACGATCTTATTTTTACCTTCACCCTTCTCAGGTGCTGGAATACGGTTAATGCCAACATCAATAACAGTGGCCCCTTTTCCGATCCAATCGGCCGTTACCATTTCAGGTCGTCCAACTGCGGCAACAACTATATCGGCAGTTTTACACAATGCTTCTATGTTTTTAGTGCGGCTATGTGCGATTGTGACTGTGCAACTATCTTTCAGCAATAAACTTGCCATTGGCTTACCAACGATATTTGACCGCCCGACAACAACTGCATTCAAACCTGATAAGCTGCCATGATGATCGCGAAGCATCATCAAGCATCCTAATGGCGTACATGGCACCATAGATTTTTGCCCAGTTGCTAACAAACCAACGTTTGAAATGTGAAAACCGTCAACATCTTTTGCAGGTATAATTGAATTGATAACCAATTCTTCATTTAAATGTTTTGGCAAAGGTAGCTGACATAAAATACCATGAACATCAGGGTCTGTATTTAATTGCTCAATCAACGCCAGTAAATCTTCTTCAGACGTATTGGCGGGCAATTTATGTTCAAAACTGTTCATTCCAACTTCAACAGTCGATTTGTTTTTATTTCGAACATACACTTCGCTGGCAGGATCCTGCCCCACCAAGACAACGGCCAAGCCAGGAACTATCCCATGTTCTTCTTTTAAACGGGCAACATGGACTGCAACTTTGGCGCGCACACTTGCGGCAAACTCTTTTCCATCAATTATTTTTGCAGTCATTTTGTTTCCTTTTTAAATATGTCTGTGCAGAGCGCGTTGAACGCGACCTGCACATTATTTGTATAGATTAAAGTAGCCGATTGTAACTTATTTTAGAACAAGCCATCAATCTGACCTTCGTCGTTTATCATAATGCTTTCTGCACTTGGTACACGTGGCAGACCAGGCATTGTCATAATCTCACCGCAGATCGCCACAATGAACCCCGCACCCGCACTTAAGCGCACTTCACGCACCGGAACCGAATGGCCAGTAGGTGCGCCACGTAGTTCTGGGTCTGTACTAAAGCTATATTGCGTTTTGGCCATGCAGATAGGTAAATGGCCAAACCCTTGGTCTTCCCATTGACGCAGTTGATCGCGGATTTTTTTGTCTGCAATAACTTCATCTGCGCGGTAAATACGTTTTGCAATCGTATCAATTTTTTCCATCAAAGGCATGTCATCGCGGTAAAGCGGTGCAAATTGACTAACACCGCTATCGGCGATTTCAGCTACACGTGTTGCAAGATCAACAGCGCCCTTTGAGCCAAATTCCCAATGTTGGCTTAAAATCGCTTCTGAGCCCTGCGTTATAACGTAATCTTTAACGGCCTGCACCTCTGCATCTGTATCAGTCACAAAGTGGTTGACCGCAACGACAACAGGCACACCGAAGGATTTCAGGTTGCCGATATGGCGACCAAGGTTGGCACACCCTTCTTTAACCGCTTCAATATTCTCTGGCCCTAAATCAGCGCGCGCAACACCACCGTTCATTTTCATTGCGCGAATTGTAGCAACCAAAACAACACAATCAGGTGCTAAGCCTGCTTTGCGACACTTAATATTCATAAACTTCTCGGCACCCAGATCAGCACCAAAACCAGCCTCTGTCACAACATAGTCGGCCAGTTTCAGGGCAGTTTTCGTGGAAACAACAGAGTTACAACCGTGGGCAATATTGGCAAACGGACCACCATGAACAAAGGCTGGATTGTTTTCCAGTGTTTGCACAAGGTTTGGTTGCATTGCTTGTTCCAATAGCACAGTCATCGCGCCATCAGCCTTAATGTCACGGCAGTAAATAGGCGTGCGATCACGACGGTAAGCCACAATAATATCGCCAAGACGTTTTTGCAGATCTTCAAGGTCGTTAGACAGACACAGGATCGCCATCACTTCAGAGGCAACCGTAATATCAAAACCAGACTGACGCGGGAAACCATTGGAAACACCACCCAAAGACGTCACAATATCACGCAATGCACGGTCATTCATATCAACGACGCGACGCCATACAACACGGCGTTGGTCAATTTCCAGCTCATTACCCCAATAGATATGATTATCAATCATCGCAGATAACAAGTTATGGGCAGATGTAATTGCATGAAAATCACCGGTGAAATGCAGGTTCATATCTTCCATTGGTACAACTTGCGCATATCCACCACCGGCAGCCCCACCTTTCATGCCAAAACATGGGCCTAAAGACGCTTCTCGGATACAGATTGCTGCTTGTTTACCTATGGCATTCAACCCATCTGCAAGACCAACAGTTGTTGTTGTTTTGCCTTCGCCCGCAGGTGTTGGGTTAATGGCTGTAACCAAAATCAACTTGCCATCTTCTTTGCCCACTTGTGCTTTAATGAATTCAGCAGAAACTTTTGCTTTATCATGGCCGAATGGTAGTAGATCACCAGATGGGATGCCTAGCTTGGCACCAATTTCTTGGATAGGGCGTTTTTTGGCTTCGCGGGCTATTTGGATATCAGTTTTATACGACATTAGGGTAAACCTTTTTACAACGGCGTGGGTTTCATCTCATCCCTTATGGAATGAAAACACCTTCTCTTACACTCAGAAAACCGACATTATAGCCTTCTGAATCGTCGCTCACTGATTATTGCGTTACAAGTAAAAGTTTTGTGTGTAAAAAAAACCCGCCATATAGCGGGTTTTTATATATTCTATGTTGGTTCAGGTTCCATATCATCTGACGGTTTTGGTTTTGGCTTTTTAGTTTTGGGAACCGCTGTCACACTAGGCGCCGAGCCATTATCCTCTTCGTCATCATCTTGGCCCCGATTCAAAGCCTTGCCAGCAATTACTTTCGTAATTTCATCACCCGTAAGCGTTTCATATTCCAACAGTCCTTCAGCCAAACGCTTAAGGTCGCGCTTTTTCTTTGTCAAAATTGAAACCGCTGTTTCATAGCCCTCATCGACAAGCTGCCGAACCTCATCATCAATCATAGCCTGCATATCTGGTGACGCGCTGGTACCATTCCCTTGTGGCCCCAAATAAGATTGCTGTTCATTTGAATAATTAATATTACCCAATTTTTCAGACATACCGAATTGCGTTACCATCGCACGTGCAATGTTAGTGACTTGTTGTATATCAGAGGACGCACCAGAGGTTACATTATCCGCACCAAAGATTAATTCTTCGGCAACTTTGCCGCCCATTGCCATAGCAATTTTTGACTTATATTTGGTCTTCGTAACTGACAAAGTATCACGTTCTGGCAAAGACAGAACCAAGCCTAACGCACGTCCCCTAGGAATGATCGTAGCTTTATGAATTGGGTCATGTTGTGGTACATTAATGCCAACAACAGCATGCCCTGCTTCGTGATAAGCGGTCAATTTTTTCTCATCCTCAGACATCACCATAGAACGGCGCTCACTGCCCATCATGACTTTATCTTTGGAATATTCAAAATCTTCCATTGTCAAAAAACGTTTACCTGTACGGGCCGCCATCAAAGCAGCTTCATTCACAAGGTTTGCTAGATCCGCACCTGAAAAACCCGGCGTTCCACGTGCAATGATCCGCAGATCAACATCAGGGCCCAACGGTGTTTTGCGTGAATGCACAAATAGAATTTTTTCACGGCCTTTAATGTCTGGTAAAGGTACTTGCACCTGGCGGTCAAAACGACCTGGGCGCAACAATGCCGGATCCAAAACGTCTGGGCGGTTGGTTGCAGCCAGAAGGATCACACCATCATTGGCTTCAAACCCATCCATTTCAACCAGCAACTGGTTTAGTGTCTGCTCACGTTCATCATTACCACCGCCATGGCCAGCGCCACGGTGGCGACCTACAGCATCAATTTCATCTATAAAGACAATACATGGGGCATTCTTTTTAGCCTGTTCAAACATATCGCGGACACGGCTTGCCCCGACACCCACAAACATTTCAACAAAATCAGAACCAGAGATGGTAAAGAACGGCACGCCCGCCTCACCAGCAATTGCACGTGCTAATAAGGTTTTACCTGTACCGGGCGAGCCTACCAGCAATGCCCCTTTCGGGATCATACCACCAAGGCGGGAAAACTTTTGTGGATTGCGCAGAAATTCTACAATTTCTTCTAGTTCTTCCTTAGCTTCATCAATACCAGCCACATCATCAAAAGTTTTGCGGTCTTCATTTTGATTTAACATTTTAGCTTTAGATTTGCCAAAGCCCATAGCACCGCCACGACCACCGCCCTGCATACGGTTCATAAAGAATATCCATACACCGATTAGCAGTAGGAATGGCAGCATGAACGAAACTGTACTCATAAAGCCAGATTGTTCTTGGGGGGATGCTACGACTTCAACATTCGCGTTCAATAAATCGCGCGTAATGTCTACCTCTAAGGGTTTAACAGTTTGGTAATTTGACCCGTCGGTACCTTTTACGTAAACTTTCTCACCATCCAGAACGACCCGGCCGATAGAACCGTTTTCAACTTTCTGCATAAATTCAGAAAAACTGAGGGAAGCACCCGTTTGCGTTTGTGTATTCGTATTGAATACATTGAATAATCCGATCACGAGTAAAAATAACGCGACCCAAATAATAAGATTTCTGGCATTACCCAAAGGTTTTCTCCTGATTATGTCGGCACATGCCGAATCCGCTCAATGCGATGATTTAGTAACATAATCCTCTTTCTAGGTTATTCAATGTGAAACGATGTCTAAGTAGAATTGATTATGGTCATTTATAAGAAATATCTGCGAAATGCCGTTTAATCCTGCAAGTGGTGCCGAAATAACGGCGTCATCTTGCCATACGGCTGGTGTTTGCATCAGTATATCACGTAAAACCCCTAGTTCATGCCAATTATCAACCTGTGCTAATCCTTTTTCATCCAATGGCTTAATATATGCATTTTGGGTTAAATTGTCGGCAATAACTTGCCAACGCATATCGTATGGCCCGTTTTTGTAGTGCTGAGTTGGCATTGCTGCACGTTCTCGCATCACAATAATTTGGCTCTGCGAGACTGATTTAATATAGCACCCCGCCAAAGTTTGGGATTTTCCTTGCTTCAATAATTCATATGCCGCTTTCAGGGATGCATACCTTGGCCGATATTGTGCAGCCGTTATCCAGCATATTGTATGGCTTAAAATGCGGTGTTGAATATCCACAGGTTCAATTTGCAATTTATCCAGATTAATTTCTACCGTGCCATACTCGCTAAGCTCACAACATGCGCGTGCTGCCCTTAGTGTCATTTGTTCTAAGGCATCCCTAGCACTTTGCAGGCCGGTCGATGTTTTTGCCAAACGTGAAGAAGTTAAGCCCAGTGTTTCAAGAAAGGGCATTGCTTTGCGCATTTTAATTCGATCAAACCGCGTGTCATCATTTGACGGGTCATCAATCCATTCCTGCCCTAAATCTGTAAGGTAACTACGCAAATCTTGGCGAGATACTTCCAATAATGGCCGGATAACAATAGGTGCGTTGCCGCTGATTTGTTGAATACCTGACAAACCATCTACACCAGAGCCACGTGCAAGACGCATTAAAAATGTTTCAGCTTGGTCATCTTGCGTATGGCCCAATGCAACAGCAGATAGGCTTTCTTGTTTAGCCCAGTTTGCAAGTAGTTTTTTGCGCGCGTTTCTGGCTTCATTTTGCAAATTACCCTGACCTGCCCAATCATCCCAATTTAAGATACTATGCTGGATATTAAGCGATTTACAAAGCATCGCTACAAACGCGGCTTCCTTGCCTGCTTCAGCCCTTAAATTATGATTAACCGTCGCGGCTATAATTTCACAGCCGTTCTTTTGCCCCCAATCTGCAAGCAACCGCAGCAATGCAATAGAATCGCCACCACCAGACACAGCAACGCCCAGTTTTGTTATCGGAACAGCCGATAAAGCCGTGGCGACCTGTTTCACAAATGTAGGTTCTTGGGGCAAATCTATATACAGCTTAACGCTGTCATCTCAGTCTTAGTTTCCTCTACAACTTCTGATGTTGGATAGCGAAACTCGACTTCTTGTAAGGTGGAACAGGCATCTTGCACCTGCCCTAACTGTGCTAAACTAACCCCAAGCCTGTACAAAGATTTAGCAGCTTTCACACCTTTGGGGCTGCCGCTGAAACTTTCCAGAAATGCCCGTGCGGCATTGCTCCAATCGCCAAGCCCCGCCAATGCTTCAGCCCGCCAATAATGCGCTTCACCAGTTAAAGGCCCACCTGGATATGTGACCAAGAACTGGTCAAATAGGTCAAGACCAGCGGAAAATTCCCCAGCTTCAACCGCTCCAACGGCACGGTCAAAGTCACCTTGTTCGGATGCTGCCAATTCTACACCCGTACCGTCAGTGTTTGGCTCGTTATTAGCAGAACCCTCATTCGTGGTTTCACCGCCCAAAGTAGAGGTTTGCCCAAGTGTTGTTACATCCCCACCTTCAAGTTCGACCAATCTGAATTCAAGATCACCAATTCTGTTGGTTCCATCCTGAACAATACGTTCAATACGAAATTGCAGCTGTTCGACCACACCTGTTATACGGCGTAATTCCTGCTCTAGCGCATCAGCCCGTTGCAACGGAGTACCAGAACCACTTGGAACGGTTGCCGCAGAAGTAGTTGATAACTCTCTGTTCAAAAGTTGGATTTCCGTATGCAGGAAAACCAATTCTTGTCGGATATCCGCAAGCGTTTCATCTTTGGTTTGCGCTGACAAACCAGCAGGTGCACCCATCGCCCAAAGCAATAGTATAGTAACTTTTACAAAATCACACCGACCCGCCATTTTTGCCTCTTAACTTCCTAGATTAGTATTAACGACCGTAACTGCACGGCGGTTTTGTGACCAACACACTTCGGTTGAGCATATCTCAATAGGGCGCTCTTTACCATAAGTCAGCGTATTTACACGGTTGTCTGCAATGCCTCTGCTTACAAGATAGTTTTGCACGGCACTGGCGCGACGCGCACCTAGTGCTAGATTATATTCGCGCGTACCTTGCTCATCCGCATGGCCTTCAACGGTCACAACATACTGTGTATTTTGTATCAACCAATTTGCCTGACCATCCAAGACATCAATCGCATCTTGCCCTAGTGTACTTTCGTTAACGGTAAACAACACGCGATCACCGATTGTTTGTTGAAAATAAGCTAATGAGGTTGGATCAGATACATCACCCGGCTTGGCGCCAATAACATCCCCAAGCTTACCATAGGCACCTGGTGTTTTTTGACCACATGCACTTAACCCGATTGCACAAATTACCACTGCACTGATTTTTACAAAATTATGTATCATAGCTTTGCTCTGCCTCTCTTGATGGTTTTTCCATCAGTTTTATATTTTATATCAGAAACGAATACAGTTGTGAATCCAGTTCCCTTTACTTTAACAATTTTGACCAAGCTGGGTCTGACCCAAAAGTTGGCGTCTTAACTTTACGTAAATTTCGCCCAGTTATATCAACTGAATAAATCGACGGCGCGCCATTTGCGCCAGCCGTTTCACGAAAAAACATCAGCACACGCCCATTGGGTGACCATGTTGGGCCTTCATCCAAAAAAGACGCCGTTAACAATTTTTCACGGCTACCATCCGTACGCATAACCCCAATATGAAACCGCCCTTTGTTTAGTTTAGTAAAGGCAATCATATCGCCACGTGGCGACCAAACAGGCGTGCCATAACGCCCACTACCTGAACTGATCCTTTTTGCCGACCCACCTTTTACCGACATCACATAAATTTGCTGCCCACCACTGCGATCAGACTCAAAAACAATCTTTGACCCATCAGGGGAAAAACTAGGGGCCGTATCAATGGCAGGTGAACTTGTAAGGCGTTTTTTTTGCCCGGTTGCAACTTCTACCATGAAGATATCCGCATTTCCACGTTCAGATAATGACATCACAACTTTTGTACCATCTGGTGAAAACCTTGGGGCAAACGCCATCGCAGGCTGATCGCCTAATATGCGCCGCTTCAAAGTATCCACATTCATTAAAAACACACGTGGAGACCCCGTTTCATAACTTGTATAAATAATTTCACGCGCATTTGGCGAAAACCGTGGGGAAAGGACGATAGAACTAGCGTCAGTTAAGTATCGTACATTTGCCCCGTCATAATCCATCAGTGCCAAGCGTTTTTGGCGGTTATTCTTAGGGCCCTCTTCGGCAATATAAACAACACGGCTATCAAAATACCCCGTTTCCCCTGTCAGACGGCTGTAAACCGCATCAGCCACTTTATGTGACATCCGACGCATACTATTCGTTGTTGCCACAAATTGCAGCCCATCACCCAATGCGGTTTGGGCAAACACGTCAAACAAACGAAATTTCACAATAAGCTTGTTCCCAGACACGCTTACTGCACCAGTTATTAAAGCCTGTGCATTAATTGCTTTCCAATCGGCGAATTGCACCGGCGCATTGAAATTAGTCACCTTAGAGATATGTGCAGCATTCGGAATTTCCCGAAAAAGGCCCGTACCAACTAAATCTGCGGCTAATACTGCAGTCAATTCCTGTGCATATTTTCTGGCAGCAGTATTTTCGGCCACAAAAACAGGTGCGGCAAACGGCATAGGTTCGACCACACCTTGTGTTATTTCAATCCGTAAAGGTTTTGTTTGCGCCGTTACCTCGGAGAACATCAAAGTCATAATTGCCAGTGCGGCGCATAGGTATGTCATACAGTATTTTATCATTTTACAACCATATTTTCAGGGTTAAAGACTACTTCTATTTCGCGCCATTGTTCATATTTTTCACGCGGTAAATCATATGGCGCACAGCGGATCAAAGCACGCCGCCCCGCCTCGAATGCCTGTTTAAGTGTTCCTGTTGGGGTGCCCGCAGGGTCTATTAGCTTTGGGCTTTTTATCAGTTTTCCGTCTTGGGATAATTCGATTGAAATAACCACCGCTAAATTATCCGCATTTTGAAGGCCAATAGGTACATTCCAACATTTTTGCACTGCTAAAACCAAACCTTCACGTTCACTGCCTGTCAAAGGCGGGCCTACAGGCTTGTTTGTTTCAGCCTGCACTTCGGCAATCGCCGAGGCTATTTCATCATTTGTTTGCTCTTCAGTCTTAGGTTTAGGTTCTATTTCTGTCACAACCTTTTGCGTCTTTACAGCAGGCTTGCTTAAATCTCGTGGGCGTGAAGGTGGGATGGTTGAAGTAGTTGGGGCAAAATCACTTACTTTTTCCACTTCGGTAACAATCTGTGTTGCCGCCTCTTTTGGGGCTTGTTCTTGTTTCGGCTCAGCCGCATCAGGTGTTGATTGATCTGGGGTCGTTTCGCTTTGTGTAGTTTCAGCTTCTTTTGCACTGGGCTTTGGCTTTGGGGCTGATTTGGTATCAATACGCGGTGCTGGGCTTGGCGCAGGCGCAATCACAGCAACTTGTTCGTTCGGTTCTTGTTGAACCTCTACTGGCTCAGTCGACCGTTCAATCTCTGGAAGTGCTTCTTGCGGTTTATCTTCAGATTTCGGTTGCTTTATAACAGGTGAAGCTTCCACATCTGGCACAGCTTCAGGTGCACTTGAAAGCATCGCTGCAAAATCTTCTGACGTAATAACACTGACGTTAGAAACTTGCAGTGCAACTGGGGGGCTTGCCCTAAACAAACTGCCCCCGAACAGGGCCAAACCAATAGCCCCCAAATGTAGAAAACCTGATATTTTGGTGCCTGTTTGCACGAAACACCTCAACCGCCCTGATCGTTTAATGTTGGGCCACCAGCATCTGTTACCAAGCCGATATTGCGAAAGCCGCCCGCATTTAACGCGCCCATCACTTGCATAACCACCTCATATGAAACAGACCCATCTGCCCGCAAGAATATTTTGCTATCCTGACGTTCTGCAGCAATCGCTTGCAATTTCGGAATAAGATTACCCCGTTCAATTTCTGTATTTTGCAAGGCCAATGATCCGTTCGCCGAGATTGATAACGTCAGCGGCTCTTCCTGTTCGGTAGGTAATGCAGAGGCCGCAGTTTTTGGCAATTCAATAGGAACACCAACGGTCAACAAAGGGGCTGCTACCATAAAGATAATCAGCAAAACCAACATCACATCCACAAACGGGGTTACGTTTATTTCGGCCATAGGTTTTCGTTTGCCATGGCTTCTGCGACGTTTTCCGCCGCCCGCTTTATCAATTACACCTGCACCCATAATATTGCCCCTAAACGTCTAGTTGACGGGAAAGTATTGTAGAGAACTCATCTGCGAAACTATCATAGTCACCAATAATTTTATCTGCGTCTGCCGATAGTTTATTGTAGAAAATAACGGCTGGTATTGCAGCCAATAGGCCCAATGCAGTTGCGGCTAACGCCTCGGCAATGCCTGGTGCTACAACAGCTAGGTTAGTATTTTGCTGAATGGCAATTTGTTCAAAGGCATTTTTGATGCCCCAAACGGTGCCAAATAAACCTACGAATGGTGCAATGGCGCCCACTGTTGCTAAAAATGTCAAACCATTGTTTAGCTTTTCTGCTTCGCGCGAAATTGCAACATCCATTGATCTATCAATGCGTTGTTGAACGCCTGCAATCATTTTACCATCCGATCGGTGCGACCGGCGCCATTCGGATATACCAGATACAAAAATGCGTTCTGATCCGCCTTTTGGGGTATCGCCCAGTTGTTGGTACAGGCCATCCAACGGCTCACCCGACCAAAAAGCCCGATCAAAGCGTTCACTATCGTTTCTTGCACGGCGGTAATTTATGAATTTCTGGATGATGATGCCCCACGACCAGAAAGAGGAAAATATCAGCGCCAACATCACCAATTTGACAATGATTGTTGCCCGTAAAAATAGTGCGAGCATCGAAAAATCGACCTCTCGCACAACACCTAGTGCTTCTGCTTCCATAAAACCGCTCGTTCTGCCTATGAGTTACCTTTTTGGTAACTTCTGTTATTATTATATTTGGCAGTCTTTTAACAAAAAACAACGCCCACGCATAGTATTTGCTAGTCTAAATAGACAGTTCCGTTAATTTTGCGCGAATATCCGCTGGAAACCGTGCTATTTTTCCCAGATTTGTGATACAAACTACTGTTACCAAAGCGGAAAAAATTACCTTTTCGCCAAGCAACACTTCTTGCAGAAATACAATCTTTGCACCTGTAACTTGCTTTAATTGTGTCGCCACTTGCAATTCATCATTCAATTTTGCGCTAGCAATGTAGTCAGCTTCAACTTTTTTCACTGCAAACACCAAACCATCGGCCTGCATGGCAAGCTGATCTATTCCAACTTGCATCACCAGCGTACTACGTGCGCGCTCAATGAACTTCAGGTAATTGGCATAATACACAATACCCGCTAAATCGGTGTCCTCATAGTATACACGCACTGGAAAAAAATGGGTCATTGCATCATCTCGCGGTACAATTTGTCGGCACGTGGTAGCAATCGCAATGCGTGACTGGCGTCTGTTGCATAAGACGGCAGAATAGGGTCATAAGCTGCGCGCACTAGAGATGCAAAATTTGGCTTCACAATACAAATTCCATTTTCCTTAATCACAGCAATAGGGCTTTGGCTAGAAAATGCATCCTTAGACCACACCAACAAGCTTTGTAATGTTTCACCTACGGCTAACGTTTGCACTGTCAAATCAGCGACGGCACCTTTCATTCGAAGAAATAAAAGGCACATCTTTATTGCGCCTGTATTATCAAAAATAAACATGCGGTGTTCATTCACATCTTTTTTATCCAGATTTACCACAACATCACTCAGGTTCGGTACCAATTTTTCTAAATCAGTCACCATAGCAATTTCAGACCATTCTGTGCAAAAAAACCACATGAAATTCGCACCCAGCTCTGGGTCAGTTTCTGCCAGTGTTCCACCAGTTACCGCCACAGTCTGGGCGATTGCATCTTTTAAGTAACCAAGCGTTGTATCGTCCACACCAAACACAACAGGCGCAATAGGCCGCCCCCAGCGCGCAAAAGTATAGGTTCCGTCCTGTGGTGTGAACAAATCTTCAATTTCTTGTACATTGAAAAAAGTTTCACTCATTTTTTACTTCCAAATATATCGGGTTGTACCGCAGGTTTTGGCGCATCTAGACCCAAATGTTTCCACGCTTTCGCGGCCAGCATACGCCCACGCGGTGTGCGTTGAATAAGGCCTTGTTGCAACAAATAAGGCTCTATCACCTCTTCAATCGCATCACGCGCTTCGGATAAAGCCGCCGCAATAGTTTCTACACCAACAGGCCCACCGCCATAGTTTTCGGCCAATAGCCGTAAATACCGACGATCCGCACTATCCAATCCTAAATCATCAACACCCAAACGGGTTAAAGCACTGTCAGCAATTTCAACATCAACCCGACCATCACCTTCAACGATCGCAAAGTCCACAACACGGCGCAGTAAACGCCCTGCAATACGTGGTGTTCCGCGTGAACGACGTGCAATTTCCAATGCACCATCCGCAGTGGCATCCGCCCCCATCAAGCGGGCGGCGCGATCAACGATGTGGCATAATTCATCCACAGTATAAAACTCTAACCTGGTTGGTATCCCGAACCGATCACGCAAAGGGGTTGTCAATAATCCCAGCCGTGTTGTGGCACCAACAAGCGTAAACGGTTGTAAGTCAATCCGCACTGTGCGGGCAGCTGGCCCTTCGCCGATCACCAAATCCAGCTCAAAATCCTCTAGGGCTGGGTAAAGCACTTCTTCCACGGCAGGGTTCAAGCGATGGATTTCATCGATAAACAAAACATCATTGGCATCAAGATTGGTTAAAATAGCGGCCAAATCGCCGGCTTTGGCAAGCACTGGGCCTGAGGTCATACGAAAGTTCACGCCCAGTTCTTTTGATACGATCTGTGCTAATGTGGTTTTCCCCAAACCAGGTGGGCCATAAAACAACGTGTGATCCATTGCCTGACCCCGCCTGCGGGCACTTTCGATAAACACCTTCAGGTTGGCCCGTGCTTGTGCTTGACCCACAAACTCATCCAATGTCTGCGGGCGCATGGCCCGATCAATGTCGGATGGTTGAAATTCAGGGCGCAAGGTTGGATCAGGTTCAGTCAATTTTTACCCTTTCGGTGCCAATAGTTTCAGCGCCGCTTTAATCAACGCACCTGCATCAGCATTTATTTCAGCCCCAGAAACTTGTGCAACAGCACTTGCAGCATCCCCTTGCATATATCCCAAATTAACTAAAGCTGAAAGCGCATCTGCCTGCGCCCCTGCACTATGTTGTGTAGATGCCGCTGGTTTGGGCGTTCGAGGGGATGAGGCAGGTGTTTCAATAACCACCGTTTCATCTGCAATCACCTGCTCTGATCCAGCCGCACCCATAGAGATAATATTAGCGGCTTTATCTTTTAACTCGGTTACAATGCGTTGCGCTAACTTCGGCCCGACCCCTTTAGCAGATTTAATTGCAGAAACGTCGCCCAAAGTTATCGCGCGACTTACCCCATCTGTGCCCAAAGCCCCCGCTATCGCCAAAGCCGCTTTTGCCCCAACGCCCTGCACCGAGGTTAACAGTTTGTGCCATTCTTTTTCTGCTAACGTCAAAAAACCGAACAGTTGTAAATTGTCTTCACGCACCAACAGTTCTGTATATAGTGCCACGATGTTACCCGCAGCAGGTAAGCTGGCAAGTGTGCGATCAGAGCAATAAACAAGATAGCCCACACCCTGCACATCAATTAAAACATGATCTGTAGCGCGATAATCCACTTTTCCGGTAATTTTCCCAATCATGTCATCGCCCCTGCTTTAACAATAGCTGCATCTAGCCGATTGGAAAATTGAGTGTGATGTGCATGACAAAGAGCAATCGCCAATGCGTCCGCTGCATCTGCCCCCCCTATATCAGCGGTGGGCAGCTGTAACTGCACCATATGTTTAACCTGTCGTTTATCAGCATGCCCGACACCAACGACAACTTTCTTGACTGTATTGGGGGCGTATTCGCCAACTTTTAATCCAAATTGCGCAGGAACCAGCAGTGAAATAGCACGCGCTTGCCCTAATTTAAGCGTTCCTGCCCCATCTTTATTGACAAATGTTTTCTCAACCGCCGCTGTATCAGGAGAAAATTTTTGCAACACTGCGGTCAGTTGCTCATGCAAACTTAACAATCTTTCGGCCAATTCTGTACCCTTAGATTGACATACACCATTTGCCACATGGCTACATTTAGTGCCGTTCACATCGACAACCCCCCAGCCCATGTTTCGCAATCCTGGGTCTATTCCTATTACGCGCATATCAATCTTGTTCCTTGCCTAAACCAGCACTAGCACGAAACAAGAACATTAGCCAAGTATGTTTCTAATTATTTGTCGTAATTCACCTATTTATGTCGCTCATTTGACATGCAAAAAAATCAATGCAGGCATGCAATAATTGCGATTGTTAAACCAAATAAACACGCCTACATGGGAATTAAGAAACAAGGTCAGGTTGACCAAAATATCAAGGATGAAGCTCATGACTACGATTACTGCAACATACGCCGCACCCTTTGGTGCAATCACAACATACCGTGTAATCCACGCGATTGAGACTGCTCTAAACAGCCTGATTACTTGGAACACACAACGTAAAAAATTCAAGATGCTGAACGCTTTAAGCACTCAAAACCTAGAAGATATTGGGTTAACGCGCGCAGACCTTAACACTTACAAACTGATGTAAATTAACCATCAATTACGCAAACAACATGGTCGATGCGACCTTACTTAGGATAAGTAAAATGACTACTATCAACACAACAAAAATCCCACCATTTGGTGCAATCACAACATACCGCGTTATCCATATGATTGAAGGCCTAGCTAATAGCTTTTCTTCTTGGAACTCTAACCGGAAAACCTACAATGAGCTAAACGCACTTACCGCCCGTGAATTAAACGATATTGGTATCTCACGTGCTGAAATTGAAAGCTTCAACTCTGGTTTCTTCCGCATCTAAAAGTAATTATTTAACACTTATAAGCCGTCCTATAGGGGCGGCTTATTTGTTTTGTGCTTCTTCAATTTTAACGGCAAGACCTGTTACAAGCTCACCAATGGGTTCCGTCAAGTAATCTGGTGCCATTGCAACCGATAAAAACTTGAATTGGCTATCATCCAAATCAAAACTGGCAACAATTTCAGTATATTTTTCTGACCCCGTATTATAATAAATCGCTGCTTTGAAAACTGAAAACGACAGATATAATAAAAGCGAAATACGTAAGATTGGCATAATCTTAAAACGTGACTTTCGTGCTTTATGTCCGAGTATCAAACCAAAGCTATCGCGCATAAATGCGCGCTTTGACTGCGGTTTGCTTTTTTCTATTCGCGCAACACGCGATCGAAAATCTTCTGCTTGAACTACTGACATACTAGATACCCTTTTCGCTGTGGATACCCTGAACAGTAAATATTACTAAGGTGTTACGCGCAATCATACAATTATGACATTAATCAGCCAGTATTATGTCAATTCTTCTGTAAAATCAGTGTTGACCATTCACCAATGACAAGACGATCAACCTCTTTAAAGCCATTGCTTTGATAACTTTCAGATACTGCGTCAGCTTGCTCATTCAATATTCCCGATAATATCACATACCCCCAGCTGGAACAGGATATGCCCATATCGGGTGCTAGTTCGATAAGCGGGCCTTTTAAGATATTCGCAAGTATCAGATCATATGGGACTTGCTTGCGCACATCAGGGTGATCGAACCCTGCACAAGTGACTACCTTTATTCGTCCGGTCAGATCATTACATGCCAAGTTGGCCAAAGCTGTATCGGTTGCAACTTCATCAATATCACTGGCAATAATTGGCACTGTCCACAATTTGGCAGCACCCATTGCCAAAACAGCAGTACCGCAGCCAATATCTGCCACTGATTTAGGTACGAACCCATTATTCGCAATCGTATCAAGTGCCGTCAGGCACCCTTGCGTCGTACCATGATGCCCTGTCCCAAACGCCATCGCTGCCTCTATTAACAAAGGCACACAATCAGCTGGCACTTTATCTGCATCATGACTTCCATATAGAAAAAACCGGCCTGCACGTATTGGGGCCAATTCACGCCTTACCTCGGCAACCCAATCTTTGTCAGGAACTTTAGAAACAACGAATGGCTTTGCATCCGTACTTGTCGCGATAAGTGTTAGGGCAATATCATCTGGTTGTTCCAGAAAATACCCACCAACTTCAAACAACCCAGAACCATCTTCAATTTCAAAAACACCAACGCCATAGGGTTCAGGGTTCATATTTTCAAGCATCATCGCCATTGTTTCTGCGGCGTTTTTATCTGCAAGCGTTGTTAAAGCTGTATAAGTAGGCATTGGCATCCTCAAAGATTACTTTCTTGCGCGGATAGGCCAGTGGTCTGCTTAGGTCAAGCGTTCAAACCTATTGGGCAGCTCACACCTGTACCACCCAGACCACAATACCCTGACGGGTTCTTTGCAAGATACTGTTGGTGATAATCCTCGGCGTAGTAAAATTCTGGGGCGTGTAGTACCTCTGTTGTGATCGTTCCAAACCCCTTGTCTGAAAGTTGCGGCTGAAATCCTGCCAAACTTTCTGTGGCACCATTTTTTTGCGCATCCGAATACGTATAAATCCCAGACCTATATTGCGTTCCCCGATCATTGCCTTGGCGCATCCCTTGGGTTGGATTATGATTTTCCCAAAATACTTTTAATAAATCTTCATATGTTACGATAGCAGGATCATACGTTATCAAAACAACTTCGTTATGGCCCGTTCCACCAGAACATACTTCTTTGTATGTTGGGTTGGGGGTAACACCCGCTGCATACCCAACTGCAGTCATCCAAACACCTTCCAGTCCCCAGAACATCCGTTCAACACCCCAAAAGCATCCCATACCGAACATCGCCATCTCATAGCCATCGGGTGCTTTCGCTTTTAGTGGGCGGCCATTTAGGAAATGGGTTTCGGCTGTTGGGATAGCCGTATCGCGGCCTTCCAAAGCTTGTGATTCAGTGGAGCTTTTAAAAAACATGGGGTCACCTTCAATACATTTACATAAAGTTTAGCGCAATCAGGCTTTGTGTCCAGTCTTTGCAATATCCCTCGCTTCAACGTTACCAATAAAACGCCAGCCAACAATAACAGACGTGATGCCTGCGATCATCCAGGCAAGCCCTTGACCATAGACAACCCCAGGGGCAGAAAAGTATCCACCCAATAAGATGCAGAGCGGCCACATTAACAATCCGTCCTTCAACCAGTTAAAACCAGTTGAATAAATCGGCCTGCCTAAATTGTTAAACGATGCGTTTGAAACATATAATGCACCTGCAAACACAAACCCGCCTGCAGAAACATAAGTAAACGCTTTCACAACCGAAGCGGCCTCTTCCCCTAACCCGAAAAGGGCAATCACAGGGTTGGTAGTCACGACAAGAATTGCCCACGCAACAAAGACATACCCCGTAGAAAACAACAACGCATCGCGGTACGCACTACGGATGCGATCAAAGTTACCTGCCCCATAGTTCTGCCCGACGATACCGCCCAAAGCACCGGAAAGTGAAAAGATACCCCCAAAGGCCAACACAATAAGACGGCCCAGAACCGCCCAACCTGCAACGGCGCTTTCACCATGCTCTGATAAAATGCGCGTGACTAAGTAATTACCAAAAGGCGATGAAAGCTGTGTCATCAATGCAGGAATGGCGATAATAAAAAACGGCCCGCCCCAATGTTTTATCAGTAAAATTCGCACCGGCGCTAACAAGCTATGCGATTTGATAACAAAGTACAGGCCCAGACCCGCCGAAATGCACCGCGAAATCACGATGCCTAAAGCGGCCCCGTCAATCCCAAGCCCCAGTGTTAGGATCAGGATCGGGTCAATAATCATCACAATAACACCGACCGAAAGCGTTACATACATCGCGCGCTTCGCATCCCCTTCAGCCCGCAAAATAGACGAAGCGATCATACCAGTCACGATCATGGGCAAGGAAGGCACTGCAATCAACAAAAACTGGCTGGCAATATCCAGCACAGCACCTTGCGCCCCGGCCACGATTAATAGATCGCGCCTAAACCACACAATCAGCACAGCCGTAATCGTTTGAATACCAACCCCGATCATCAAAGAGGTTGTGGCCTGTTCACGCGCAGCCCCCCGATTGCCCTGCCCCAAAGACTTTGAGACCATCGCTGTGCCTGCGATCATAAATCCGATACTGCTAGAAAGCGTAAAAAATTGAATGGTCCAGGCAAAACCCAGTGCCGCCATAAATCTTTCATCGTCAAGAAATGAAACCCAAAATATTGTCGCGGCATCCGCCACAAAAAGAAACGTCAACCCGATCATACCTGTCAGGGTCATCGTCGCTACATGACCCATGGTAGAACCTGTTAAAAAGCGTGCCTGCGGTTGGTTTTCCATCGGTTAATTACGGCCAGAAAATATTGTCTCATTCCCAGCAACTGGGTGTCTGGGAATAAGTAACGCTAGCAATAAAGATATGCAGGCCATTCCCGTTGCCACACCAAAAACGACGGCAGGCGAAACCAACCAGATATAGCCCAACAAGGCAGGCAAAACGACAGCCCCAATATGGTTGATGGTAAAGGCAACCGCCGCTGTAGGGGCAATATCCTTGGGATTGGCAATTTTTTGAAAATAGGTCTTTTGCGCCAAAGCCAATGCGAAAAATAGATGATCCAACACATACAAACCCGCTGCCAACACTACGCCCCAGCCAAAGATATAAATCCCTGTGTAGGCCAAGAAAACGAAAATCAACCCGACATATTCAAACGCCAGCGCATTACGTTCACCATATTTGGAAACCATACTGCCCATCAAAGGTGCAAAAAACATGTTGGCGATGAAGTTGATTAGGAACAAGGCTGTGACCTCATGCACCTCAAAACCAAAACGTTCCACCATCATAAAGGCGGCAAAAACGATAAAAATCTGTCGTCTTGCACCTGCCATGAATTGCAGTGCGTAATACAACCAATAGCGTTTGCGCAAAACCATATGTTTGTGCTGCACAGTCGCACCTGCAAAACGCGGGAAAGCCAGATAACAATATATAGCAATCACAAAAGTAACACCGCCGCCCATCATATATAGCGCATTGTAATCCCAGCCAAGTACCTTCCATGTCAGCATAATGGTCAGGTAAGTTATCAACGATGCACCCGACCCGATCGCAATCAACCAACCCAGTTTTTTGGGGGCTTCAACTTTATCCAACCATTGCAGTTCCAGTGACATTTTGACGGTCTCATAATAATGAAACCCAAGGCTGGACAAAAACGTGGTAATCAACAAACCCGTAAAACTTGGAAACCACGCAGTTACTGCAATAATCCCTGCTAGAAGCATCATGCTGACAACCGCCAACAGCTGTTCATGGATAAATAGCACCACCAGAATAACGCCAACGGCGAAAAAGCCTGGTATTTCCCGCACAGATTGCAACCATCCCAGATCACGCCCATCAAAACCTGCAACCACATGAACAAAATTGTTCAATAATGCTTGCCATGTCGCAAACGCCATCGGCATCGCAAAGGCCATCAAAGCCAGTAAAAAGAAGGGCCTACGCCATATAGGTAAGTGGCCTACATCATGTATGGAAACTGTGTTGGATGTCATGTCGCGACCTAACTGGAATTATTAGATAGGTACAAGTCCAAAGAACAAATTCAATTAACTGAATTTATATGATCTATATCAATGTGCGCTAATACTGATGTGATATTCCATCCATAAAACATTGATGTACGGAGTTCTATTATGGACATAATACCCCTTATCGACTGGTTAGGTGACACCAAAGCATCGGCCCTTGCTGGTCTGATCGTAGGCATTGTTTTTGGAATTGCCGCTCAACGATCTCAATTCTGTCTGCGCGCCGCAACGGTAGAGTTTGCCAGCGGGAAACTAGGTAATCGCATGTCAATCTGGTTGTTAACGTTCTCTACCGCAGTCGTCTGGACACAATTAGCGCAATACACAGGGCTTTTCGACAGCAGTACATCCCGTATGATGGCCGTACCCGGATCTTATTCAGGTGCCATAATCGGTGGGCTTATCTTTGGTATCGGCATGGTGTTAGCACGTGGCTGTTCTGGTAGATTGCTGGTGCTTGCAGCCACAGGAAACTTACGTTCCGTGATCTCTGGGTTGGTGTTTTCAGTTGTCGCCCTAATGTCCTTACAAGGGTGGTTGGCGCCGATACGACGGTCTATTTCAGCCCTTTGGATCACGCCAAACGGCCAGAATATCAATTTGCTTAATTTGCTACACCTCCCAGACGGTAGCGGTTTAGCTGTAGGGCTGATAACTGCCGTATTGGCACTTTATCTTGCCTATAAAAACCGTGTTAGTATGCAGGTCTTGTTCATGGCTTCAGGTGTAGGTTTTGCCGTGGCCCTTGGTTGGGTTTTAACCACAGCATTGGCTGCAACCAGTTTCAATCCTGTACAAATTGAAAGCGCATCCTTCACAGGCCCGTCAGCCCGTACACTGATATTTTTCACTTCCCCAAACCCTGTTCTGGACTTTGACATCGGGTTGATTGCGGGCGTCTTTATCGGGGCTTTTCTAGCCGCGCTTATCGCCAAAGAATTACGCTTTCAAGGATTTGAAAGCACAGATAACCTAAAACGCGCCATTGTCGGTGGCGCATTAATGGGGATGGGCGGGATGCTGGCAGGTGGTTGTGCTATTGGCGCAGGTGTAACCGGTGGCTCTATTTTCGCCACGACAGCATGGCTTGCACTTTTTTGTATGTGGATTGGTGCCGTGGTCACTTCATACATCCTTAACCAAAGGCACCCTGCAGCATATCCAGCATAAACAAAAAAAGGCCGCTCTTTATGAACGGCCCTTTAAAATTCTTTTGGAATGTTGAAGATTAGTTCTTCGCGTAATATTCCACAACCAGATTTGGTTCCATCATCACAGGATATGGCACATCTGACAGGCCAGGTGTGCGCACGAATGTTGCAACCTTCTTGTTCTGGTCAACATTGATATATTCTGGCAGGTCGCGTTCTTGTGAAACGGCCGCTTCAAGCACCATGTTGATTTGCTTTGACTTCTCGCGCACTTCGATCACGTCGCCCTCTTTTACACGGTAAGACGGGATATTAACCTTCTTGCCGTTTACTGTAACGTGGCCGTGGTTAACGAACTGGCGTGCAGAAAATACTGTTGGTACAAATTTAGCACGGTACACAACAGCGTCCAAACGACGCTCTAGAAGACCAATAAGGTTTTCACCTGTGTCGCCGTTCACACGAACAGCTTCTGAATAGATACGACGGAATTGTTTTTCGGTCAGGTCGCCGTAGTAGCCTTTAAGCTTTTGCTTGGCGCGCAACTGAATACCGAAGTCAGACAATTTCGCTTTACGACGTTGACCATGAACACCAGGTCCATATTCACGACGATTAACCGGTGATTTTGGGCGACCCCAAATGTTTTCGCCCATGCGGCGATCTAGTTTATATTTGGCAGCTGTACGTTTCGTCACGGCTGGATCCTTTCAAGTTATGAAAGATGCTTTCCTTTCCCTAAGCTTAACCGCTTCGGGCGACAGGCGACCTATTACTAGGGCCACAAACACCAATATGGTCACAGCGAGTAGCTGCGATAGCGGGGGTATAGTGATTATTGGATCAGAGTCAACATATGAACCGCTTAAAAACTAATGCGAAAATTCAAACTGCCAACAACTTGATTTTCTGGTTGAGATGCAAATTCTTTTCCCAACCATGTTACACCGTAAAACGCATCAAATTTAAGGGCCTGATAGACTACACCTGCACGTGCGCGTGGTCGAAATTTCTCAAGCTTTGAAACGCCTGAGTTTGGCAGATAATTACTATCAACAACATATGCTGCATCCGCACCGAGTAAAAACCCAATACCTTTGCTATCATCTGCTTTGGAATGGCTGATCAATTGCCCGCTTACACTGTCGCGCAAAAGGAAATCATTCATCATGGCTTTACCAAAAATGACATCGGCACCTACCCGTAGGAAAGTTTCTGCCCCTGCTTGTGCTTCAACAAAAGGGCGCAATAGGCTTTTTGTTCCATATAGGTTTTTTGAAACCCCGGCATGCACTGTCGGATATATGGCATTTGCAATTTGGTTGTTCAAAACAGTTGCCGAAGGTGCGGCAAAATCCAACTCTTCGTGAATACTTTTCTGCAAAGAACCCAAACCAGTGTTTTCACCAACAAATACAAGTTCACCACCATATGTAACATCGTACCCATTTGTTTCAAAATGCGTAAACAAGCCTAACCCAAGAACACCCACATATTGCCGGTCATTAATCACAGGCGTAGTTAAATTTGCAGGGGCTATTATTTCAGAGCGTACTCTTAGCTGATAACGTTCCCAAGGTTTGGTTGGCAACGCGCGCAGATCACCGCCCCCGAAAGTAAGCGATACATCTAACGATCCCGTTTTCCAACGGTCTTTGCCGTCGCCCAAAAAATCATTGGTCAAAACCGAAGATATTTGAATGGTTTTTTCGCCTGCGGGCTTTGATGCAAGCCAGCTTTGGGCATTCACAAAAGTGGCTGGTGCAAACACGTATAAAAGTACCAGTAAAACAAATGATCGTAACAATATATATCCCCTGACCTATATGTAATACCTGCAATAAGTCCTGAATTAGGCAAGAATAAGGCTGAAAATCAGTCTAAGCAGATAAACTTGAACAACGCGGCGATTTATATGGGAAACCTTATCATCTGTTACGCCATTGTTACTTAGCACGCATATATACAGGCTCGAATCGTATAATTGGCCCTATCCAATTATACAAATTTGAATACATAAAGTGATAGTTAATATGTCCCCAAAGCAACCACGCCCAAATAGAACCTTAGACCGCGATTTAAAAAGCCGCGTCAAGCTAGAGCAAGCAAGCATTGCTACACGCCGCCCCTTTGTGGCACCCAGCATTGCAGGGGCGTTTATATTACTGGCTGGCGTTATCGCCAGTGTTGCGTTTGGCCTAAGTTCCCAAAGCTATATCATAATCGCAGCCACTGCTGTTGGGGCATATATGGCACTAAACATCGGGGCAAATGATGTGGCCAATAATGTAGGCCCAGCAGTTGGGTCAAATGCATTATCCATGGTCGGCGCATTAATTATTGCCGCTGTCTTTGAAAGTGCGGGGGCCCTTCTTGCTGGCGGTGATGTGGTAGGGACTATATCAAAGGGTATCATTGACCCTGCATTTGTGAGTGACCCACAAATATTTGTCTGGGCCATGTTCGCAGCCCTTTTATCTGCAGCCCTATGGGTTAACTTAGCAACTTGGATCGGCGCACCTGTTTCCACCACGCATTCGGTTGTTGGTGGTGTCATGGGTGCTGGTATTGCCGCGGCAGGCTTTGCCGCCGTCAACTGGCCCACAATGGGGAAAATTGCAGCTAGCTGGGTTATTTCGCCCATATTAGGGGGCATAATTGCGGCCCTATTCCTTTGGTTCATCAAGGTAAATGTATCTGATAAACAAGATAAAATAGCAGCCGCACGCCGATGGGTACCCGTTTTGATTGCTATTATGGCTGGGGCATTTTCAACATATTTAGCGGTTAAAGGATTGAAAAAAATAGTAAAAATTGACCTGCAAACTGCATTGCTCATCGGGGCTTTCGCATTTACAATAGCTTACTTCTTCACCCGCCCATTAATTTACCGTCAATCAGTTGGTAAAGAAAATACCAAAGAAACCGTACGCGGCCTGTTCAAAATTCCCCTTATAGTTGCCGCCGCCCTTTTATCATTTGCCCACGGTGCCAATGATGTAGCAAACGCCATTGGGCCATTGGCCGCTATCGTTCACACGGTTGAGGCCGGTGACGTGTTAGCCAAAGTTGCCATTCCTATTTGGGTCATGGTAGTAGGTGCTTTTGGGATCGCATTTGGCCTGATGCTGTATGGCCCAAAATTAATTAGAATGGTCGGTGAGCAAATCACCAAGCTCAACCCGCTTCGGGCGTATTGTGTGGCTCTTTCAGCCGCCATTACTGTAATCGTCGCCTCTTGGCTGGCCCTGCCTGTTAGCTCTACACATATTGCTGTAGGCGCTATCTTTGGTGTTGGCTTCTTTCGAGAGGCCCATTGGCGCGTCACTGCAAAAAACTCAACGGTAGAAAAAACCATCGCCATAGAAACCGCAAAACAATCCCAAGACAAACGCAAACACCGTAAACTTGTGCGTAGATCACACTTTTTAACAATCATAGCGGCATGGGTGATAACAGTCCCATCCGCCGCAATTCTATCTGCCTGCATATTTATGGTCGTTAAATTATTCGCGTCATAACTGCTTATGAAAGCGTGTCGGATAATCCGTCTTGTTGAGACAAAGCATAATCTTCACTATGGACAATAATATTCGGCCCATCGGACAAGATAACACCGTAAGCACCTGGTTGATCCACAAACATAAAGTCATGTTGCTGTGCCAAATTTAACGTGTTCTGATGGCATGTGCTTTTAAAGCTCGTATATGGCACCCCTTGCCATTGGCCTGATATTGTTCGGTGAACATGTCCTGCAAGAACATGAACAGGCATAGGATGCTTGCGGATTAAATCAATAACGTCAGATCCATTTTCCAATTTAATCCGATCCAACATAGGAAGCCCAAGTTCCCCTAAAGGATGGTGCGTACATAAAACAACGGGCTGCTCTTTTGCCTGCTCTAATTGGTCAGAAAGCCACGCCAATCTATCCGCACATAACATCCCAGAATGGTGCTTATCTGGGTAGGGTGGGCCATCTAATGTATCCAAAGTAATCGCGCACCATTCACCAACATCAAAACTTGATTGAACAAAACCACTGGAATCCAAACGGGCCTTCGGGAATACCTGTAAGAAAGCTTCACGACGATCGTGATTACCCATCATAAACGTGATCGGTAAAGGTACATTTACAAGTATGTCTTTTAATAAATTATATTCCCCAACTGTACCGCTATGGGTTAAATCACCCATCAAAACGATACCTTGCGCATCTGAATGATGTGCTAATGCATGTGTTAGAGCCTCTTTAAAACGCGTAACGGGATCAAGACCGATGATTGTGTCACCCTTGATGTGGATATCCGTAAAAATCAGCAGTTTTGCCATTTGAGTTACACCTCAAATTCGATCAACAAATCTTTTGCATCCACTTGAGAACCCGCAGGGGCATGGATGGCTTTGACGACGCCATCATTTTCAGCGGCAATTCCGGTTTCCATTTTCATTGCTTCGATTGTGCACAACAAGTCACCCAGTTTCACTTCTTGACCAATAGCCACCACAACGGATGAAATCACACCTGGCATAGGTGCGCCCACATGTGCCGCATTACCCGCTTCGACCTGCGCCCGTTTTTGCGTGGTCGCGGTAGCTTTGTGATTGCGCACACGCACAGTACGCGGTTGGCCGTTCAGCTCAAAGAAAACCCGTGCTTCACCTGCATCATCGGTTTCACCCACTGCTTGCATTAGAATTTCCAGGGTTTTCCCAGGGTCTATTTCTGCACTAATCTCTTCACCCGATTTCATGCCGTAAAAGAATGCCTTAGTCGGAAGTGCGCGCACTGGCCCGTATTGACGGTGGCGGCCCATGTAATCCAGATAAACTTTTGGGTACATCAAGTACCCATTCAGGTCTTCATCATCAACGCGCAACCCTTCAAGTTCTTTTGAAACTTCGGCCCGTGTCATTTCCAGATCAAGAGGCTCTAAATGCTCACCCGGGCGTGACGTGTCAGGTGCCTTACCTTTCAGAACTTTGGCGACGAATGCATCAGGAAATCCACCCGGAGGTTGCCCCAAATTACCCTTCATCATGTCGATCACACTGTCAGGAAAAGCCACATCTGTATTAGCATCTTCGACTTGTTCACGGGTTAAATCCTGTGTAACCATCATCAACGCCATGTCGCCCACAACCTTTGAACTTGGTGTCACTTTGACAATATCACCGAACATCTGGTTCACATCCGCATAGGTTTTAGCAACCAACGGCCAACGATCCTCTAGCCCCAAGCTACGTGCCTGTGCCTTTAGGTTAGTATACTGCCCGCCGGGCATTTCATGCAAATAAACTTCTGATGCAGGGGCGGCAGTGCCGCTTTCAAAAGCCACATATTGCCCGCGCACGGCTTCCCAATAATCTGATATTTCGCGTATCGCATCAATATCCAACCCTGTATCGCGTTCCGTATTGCGTAAAGCTTCCACAACCGATCCCAGACACGGTTGCGATGTGCCGCCTGAAAATGCATCCATCGCCACATCGACCGCATCAACACCTGCATCTGACGCTGCCAGAATAGTTGCAGCCGCAATGCCCGAAGTATCATGAGTGTGAAAATGGATCGGCAGACCGACCTCTTCTTTAAGTGCTTGTACCAAAACACGCGCCGCCGCAGGCTTCAACAAGCCAGCCATATCTTTTAGACCTAAAACATGCGCACCCGCCGCTTTTAGGTCTTTACCCATGGCCACATAGTATTTCAGGTCATATTTCGCCCGATTAGGATCAAGAATATCGCCAGTATAACAAATTGTACCTTCACATATTTTGCCGTTTTCCACGACCGCATCCATTGCAACACGCATGTTTTCTACCCAGTTCAGGCTATCAAACACACGAAACACATCCACGCCAGTAGTCGCCGCTTGGCGTACAAATTCCTGTACAACATTATCGGGGTAATTCGTGTACCCAACCCCGTTGCTGGCCCGCAGCAACATCTGTGTCATCAGGTTGGGCATTTTGCTACGCAAATCGCGCAAGCGCTGCCACGGACATTCCTGTAAAAAACGGTACGCTACATCAAATGTAGCACCACCCCAACATTCCATACTGAACAGCTGCGGTAGGTTATGCGCATATGCATCCGCCACTTTAATCATATCGTGTGAACGCATTCGTGTGGCCAATAATGATTGATGCCCGTCACGCATTGTAGTGTCGGTAATTAGCAATTTCTTTTGTGCGGCCATCCAATCGGCAACAGCTTGTGGGCCTTTTTCTTCCAACAAATTGCGCGTACCATAGGCAGGTGCATCACACTGATTTACAGGTGCTTTGGGTGCTTTGGCATGAGCATCAGGTTTAGCGCGCCCCTCAACATCAGGATGCCCATTCACTGTTATATCGGCAATATAGGTCAAAATCTTAGTCGCACGATCGCGGCGTGGTTTGAACTTGAACAAATCTTTCGAATTATCAATAAATTTCGTCGTATAGCTGTTATCCAAAAACGTAGGATGCTTCAACAAATTGATAACAAAAGCAATATTGGTGCTAACGCCGCGAATACGGAATTCGCGTAACGCACGATCCATCCGTGCAATAGCAAATTCTGGTGTCGGCCCAGAACAGGTAATTTTCACCAGCAGGCTGTCATAATAACGCGTGATTACCGCCCCTGAATACGCTGTACCCCCATCAAGCCGCACGCCCATACCAGTGGCAGAACGGTAAGCAGTGATGCGACCATAATCGGGGATAAAATTGTTTTGTGGGTCTTCCGTAGTGATCCGCGTTTGCAGAGCGTGACCATTCAAAGTGATGTCGCTTTGCGAAGCTTTGCCTGTGGCCTCTGCCAGCGTTTTGCCTTCTGCAATCAATATCTGCGAACGCACAATATCTATGCCTGTCACCTCTTCTGTCACAGTATGCTCTACTTGCACGCGCGGGTTCACTTCAATGAAGAAAAACTCATCCGTGTCCATATCCATCAAAAACTCGACAGTACCTGCACATTCATATCCCACATGTGCACAAATTTTTCGGCCAAGCGCACAAATCTCGGCACGCTGTTCTTCACTTAGGTAAGGTGCAGGTGCGCGTTCCACAACTTTTTGGTTGCGTCGTTGCACCGAACAATCACGCTCAAACAGATGATAAATCTCGCCGTGGCTGTCCCCCAGAATTTGCACTTCAACGTGACGCGCACGTTGCACCAACCGTTCTAGATAACCTTCACCATTACCAAAGGCCGCTTGCGCTTCACGGCGACCTTCCAATACCAGTTCTTCCAGCTCACCTTCATGCATGATCGGGCGCATCCCACGACCGCCGCCACCCCAAGAGGCTTTCAGCATGAACGGGTAACCAACCTCTTCGGCCATACGGCGCACTTCATTCATATCGTCTGGCAACACTTCTGTGGCAGGTACAACTGGTACACCCGCATCCATCGCCACATGTCGCGCCGATGCTTTGTCACCCAATTTGCGCATAGTGGCGGCTTTCGGCCCGATAAACTTGATCCCTGCCGCATCACATGCATCAACAAACTCAGGATTTTCCGACAACAGGCCGTAGCCCGGATGGATCGCATCCGCACCAGACATTTTGGCAACGCGGATAATTTCATCAATGCTTAAATATGCTGCAACTGGCCCCATACCTTCGCCAATGCGGTAAGCTTCATCTGCCTTAAACCGGTGCAAACCCAGCTTGTCTTCCTCTGCATAAATCGCAACCGTACGCTTACCCATCTCATTCGCTGCCCGCATGATACGGATGGCAATCTCACCACGGTTTGCAATCAGAATTTTTGAAAAATCAGTCATAGAGGCCCCCAAAGGCAAAGGAATCGCAAGTATATAGTGCTTACTATACACCTACGCTATATTTGCCGTTAAAGAATGCGACACCTATCAGGTCAACTCCGAAGTTGTACCTATGCGGACTTTATCGTTAACGCGATTTATGCGGATTTCATCAAACCATCGGCTTTTAGTTGAACAAGCGTTGCATCCAGTGATTTTGTAGCCCGTTCAATCAGTAAATCCACCTCATCTCGCGTCAAAGTCAAAGGGGGTGAGATTATCATGGCATCCCCTACATGGCGGATAATCACGTTATTTGCAAAACAATGCTCACGACAGATCAACCCAACCGTACCTTTATCACTTGCAAAAGCTGCACGATTGGCTTTGTCAGGCGTAAGCTCAATCGCCCCCATCATGCCGACAATACGTGCCTCGCCCACCAACGGATGATTGGCCAACGCGTTCCATTTCTTCTGCAAATACGGGCCAATGTCTTCACGCACATAATCAACGATGCTTTCTTCTTCAAGAATACGCAAATTTTCCAATGCAACGGCACAAGCTACAGGATGGCCCGAATAGGTATACCCGTGATTAAACTCATCCCCGCCGATCACGGCTGCCACTTCATCGCTGACCATAGACCCACCAATAGGCATGTAGCCAGAGCTTAAGCCCTTGGCGATGGTCATAATATCTGCCTTGATGCCAAAGGTTTCACAACCAAACCAGTTGCCAGTGCGCCCGAACCCGCAAATCACCTCATCCGCTATCAATAGGATATTACGTTCTTTGCATATCCGCTGGATTTCAGGCCAATAAGTTGCAGGCGGTACAATCACAGCACCTGCACCCTGCACGGGTTCACCGATAAAGGCCGCAACATTGTCTTCACCAAGACGGTCAATTTCATCTTCCAGTGCACGCGCACATTTCAGCCCGAACTCATCACGCGACATGTCACCCCCTTCGCCATACCAATAAGGTTGCGCGATGTGGGTAATGTCAGGAATTGGCATACCCCCTTGCGCGTGCATCCCTTGCATACCGCCCAAGCTGGCACTGCCAATGCTTGAGCCGTGGTAAGCATTGTGACGGCTGATAATGGTTTTCTTTGATGACTTGCTTTTTAATGCCCAATAATGCCGCACAAGGCGGATGTTTGTATCATTAGCTTCTGAACCAGAACCTGCAAAAAACACAGTGTTAATATGTGCTGGCGCCAATTCCGCCAAGCGCGCAGACAATGCGATTACAGGCGGGTGACTGGTTTGGAAAAACGTATTGTAATACGGCAGTTGTTGCATTTGTGCGCTGGCTACATCTGCCAGTTCTTTGCGGCCATAACCGATGTTCACGCACCAAAGCCCAGCCATTGCATCTAGAATTTCCACGCCTTCACTATCGGTTATAAACGCGCCTTTGGCTTGCGTGATAACCCGCACACCTTTTTCAGCTAACTCACCATTGGCAGTAAACGGATGCATGTGATGGGCTGCATCCAATGCTTGCAACTCTTTTGTCGGTAGATGGTTGTCGATCCGTTTCATGGGCACTCTCTGATTCATTTAGGAATGGATTATGCGACGACTTAATCGGAAAGGAACGCCTTCGTCAATAATTTGATCAAATTATTTAATCAAACAGTCTTTGCACTATTCCAAAGCCCTGTTCGATATCTTCCAGAATAGCTTTTCCGACTGCATCCGCATCACCGGCCATCAACGCCGCGATGGTTTCATCATGGCAATCTGCCAGTTGTGCTGTTCCCCATTTACCAGAAATAACCCGATAAAGCGGGCCGTAACGCAACCATAAAGTCGACACCAACCCATATAACAAATCTGATTGTGCGCAGGCATAAAGCGTAAAATGGAACTGATGATTATACTTCATGTAATCACCCACATTGCCCTGTGTAATAGCCAGATTAACTTTATCGTCAATCGCACGCATTTCATCAATTATGGCCTCGGTCGCCTTGGCTGCTCCAAGTACAGCCAGTTTTGGCTCAATCATGCGGCGCACAAATATTAAATCCGTAAAATCCTGTTGGCTAATTTCTGGCAGACAAACCCTGCGGTTACCTTGAAAGGTCAAAGCCCCATCTGCTGTTAACCGACGTATCGCTTCGCGTACGGGCGTCATGCCCACATCCAGCTCATCGACCAAACCATATATGGTCACAGCCTGCCCAGGAGCAAGTTCACCATAAAGTATCTTCTCACGCAGAGTGCGATAGACCTGCTCATGCACGGGGATTTTCTGGGATAGAGTTGATTTCATTATTTTGCTTAGTATTTTCCGTTTAGTATTTTTTACTTCATTTGATTTGGTTATATGAACAGTCTAGTATCAAGTCGTCTATAACTAAAGACTTGCTTTTTACAAAAAATTTGATCAAATTTGCAAAAACGAGTCGAAACTCAGGGAGAAACTAATGAAACTATCAATAACAACTACGCTTGCTGCACTGCTTACAAGTGCCGTCATGGCTAGCGCAGAAGAAGTGCGCGTCTATAACTGATCAGATTATATCGACGAAGAGCTTCTAACAAAATTTGAAGCCGAAACTGGTATCAAACTAATCTATGACGTATTCGATTCAAACGAAGTTTTGGAAACAAAAATGCTTGCTGGTTCCTCTGGATATGACGTTGTTGTACCATCAGGCACATTCCTTTCACGCCAAATCCAAGCTGGTGCATTCCAGAAATTGGATATGTCCAAACTACCGAATATTAGCAACACATGGGATGATATTGAAGCGCGCACCGATATATATGACCCTGGTAACCTTTACTCAATCAACTACATGTGGGGTACCACGGGTATTGGTTATAATGTCGGCAAAGTAAAAGAAGCTTTGGGTGATGATGCCCCTGCCGATTCTTTGGCATTGGTTTTCGACCCTGCAAATATGGCAAAACTAAAAGAGTGCGGTGTTTACTTTTTAGATGCACCAACCGAAATGATCCCGGCTGCATTAAAATACATCGGCGAAGACCCCGACAGTCACGATATTGACGTCATCAAAAAAGCTGAAGCTGTATTAACAGCAGTCGCGCCATACGTTCAGAAATATCATTCATCGGAATATATCAACGCACTCGCAAATGGCGACATATGCGTGGCATTCGGTTGGTCGGGTGATGTGTTGCAAGCACGTGATCGTGCAGCAGAGGCTGATAACGGTGTTGAAGTAGAATATGCAATTCCATCTGAAGGGGCTTTGATGTGGTTTGACCAAATGGCAATTCCAGCAGATGCGCAAAACTCTGATGGGGCACATAAATTCATCAACTTCATCTTGGATGCACAAAACATGGCAGCAGCTTCAAACTATGTTTATTTTGCCAATGGCAACAAAGCATCCGAGCCATTTTTAGCGGATGATGTAATCGGTGATCCTGCGATTTACCCACCTGCTGATACAGTCAGCAATCTTTACGTGACCACTGCTTATGGCCCGAAAGAGCAACGTGTTGTCACACGGATGTGGACAAAAGTTAAAACAGGTCAATAAAAACTAATATACTCCGCGCAAAGATTTGCGCGGAGCTTTCCCTATAGGCGCAACTTCATGTCAAACGATCCACTTCACCCGTGGGAAGATCCACAAGCAACGCCCCTTATTCGCTTTGAAAACGTCACCAAACGGTTCGGCAGCTTTGTGGCCGTCGACAACCTGACGTTGGATATTTACGAAAAAGAATTTTTTGCCCTTCTTGGTGCATCGGGTTGCGGGAAGACCACCTTAATGCGGATGCTCGCAGGGTTTGAGCAACCAACCGAAGGCCGCATTACGTTAAACGGCGAAGACATTGCGCCGATCCCAGTCAACAAACGTGACATCAATATGATGTTTCAGTCTTACGCGCTATTCCCACACTTAACCGTTGCCGAAAACATCGCCTTTGGTTTGAAACGCTCTGATATGCCCGCCTCTGAAATTACGGGTCGCGTCGATGAGATGCTGAACCTTGTGCAGCTTAGTGCATTCGCCAAACGCAAACCGCACCAAATATCAGGCGGTCAACGCCAACGCGTGGCCTTAGCCCGCTCATTGGCAAAAAACCCCAAGGTACTTTTACTGGATGAACCCCTTGCGGCATTAGATAAAAAGCTACGGCAAGAAACCCAGTTTGAATTGATGGATATTCAAGAAAAGCTTGGCACTACCTTTATGATTGTCACCCACGATCAGGAAGAAGCCATGACTGTAGCATCCCGTGTTGCGGTCATGAACGCTGGCATCATCCGCCAAATCGCTACCCCTGATGCAATTTATGAGCGGCCCAATTCTGCCTATGTCGCAGATTTCATCGGTGAGGTTAATCTGATCGACGGCAAAATCACTAGCTGTACGGAAACCACATGCACCATTGCATGGGATGGCGGCACGATCACAGCCAAACCGCGTAAGAAGCTGGATAAAGGCACCGAAGTACGTTTTGCAATTCGTCCTGAAAAAGTTGCGATTTCCTCGACGAAACCTGATGCAGTGAATTCTGTTCAAGGCAAAGTTCTTGATATCGCCTATTTAGGTAATATTTCTACCTATCACGTTGAAACCGAACATGGCCAGATTATCAAAGCACAACTTGCCAATGCCAAACGTCTGTCACGGCGCAGCTTCACGTGGGAAGACCCCGTGTGGTTGTCATGGACAGACACGGCTGGCATCGTGTTGACGGAATAGCCCATGCGCCGCGCCCTAGTCATATCCATCCCCTACATTTGGTTGATTGCTTTGTTTCTAATCCCTTTTGGGATTGTCCTAAAAATTGCACTGTCAGATCCACAAATTTCAATCCCACCTTACACGCCGCATTTTGATTTAAGTGCAGGATGGGCTGGCATCAAAGATTTCTTTTCCCAGCTCGACTTTGAAAATTTCACATGGCTGACCGAAGATGATTTATACTGGAAAGCCTATCTTTCCAGCCTGCGCATTGCCCTTATCTCAACCATTTTAACGCTACTCGTTGGTTTTCCAATCGCATATGCCATGGCCCAAGCCCCGAAAGAATGGCAACCCACATTGATGATGTTAATCATCTTGCCGTTCTGGACAAGCTTTCTGATACGCGTCTACGCATGGATGGGTATCCTTTCTTCCGAAGGTTTCTTAAACCAGTTTCTATTGTGGACGGGGCTTATCAGTGCACCCTTGCAAATTATAAACACTGACTGGGCAGTGTTTATCGCAATCGTCTACACTTACCTGCCCTTCATGGTGTTGCCGATCTATGCAACACTTGAAAAGCTAGACCCGTCATACACGGAAGCCGCGCAGGATTTGGGCTGCTCACGCGCGCAAGCCTTTTGGTCGGTTACAATCCCGCTATCAAAATCAGGCGTTATTGCTGGGTGTTTCTTGGTGTTTATCCCCGTAGTCGGTGAGTTCGTAATACCGTCCTTACTGGGCGGTTCCAAAACTCTGATGATCGGCAAAGTGCTGTGGGAAGAATTCTTCTCAAACCGTGACTGGCCCGTTGCATCTGCCGTAGCGGTTATCCTGCTTCTGATCCTAATCATCCCTATTGTTCTATTCCAAAAACAACAGGAACGTGCACAAGAGGCCGAAACATGAAGCGCTTTAGCCTATTTAACGCCACATCCCTGACCCTTGGTTTTGCTTTCCTTTACGTGCCGATTTTGATCTTGGTTGTTTACAGCTTCAATTCTTCGCGTCTTGTGACGGTTTGGGCGGGTTTTTCAACCAAATGGTACGGCAAATTATTTAACAACGAACAGTTTTTGGATGCAGCCCTTGTCACATTAAAAGTCGGCATAGCCTCATCGTGCATTGCAACTGTGTTAGGCACCATTGCCGCCCTTGTCATGGTACGCGGCGGTAAGTTCAGGGGCCGCACCCTATTTAGTGGCATGATCTACGCGCCCTTAGTTATGCCTGAAGTCATCACAGGCCTGTCGCTGTTGCTACTATTCATCGCTTTAGGTGTTGATCGTGGCGTCTTCACAATCGTTCTGGCACATGCCACATTTTCAATGTGCTATGTATCGGTCGTTGTATCTTCCCGCCTTGTATCCTTTGACGAAAGTCTAGAAGAAGCTGCCCTAGATCTAGGGTGTACACCGTTTGATGCATTCAAATCCGTCACCTTGCCGATCATCGCCCCCGCCGTCATTTCGGGTTGGCTTTTGGCCTTCACCCTATCGCTTGATGATTTGGTTATTGCCAGCTTTACCACGGGGCCATCTGCCACAACCCTACCCATTAAAATTTACAGTGCCGTGCGACTTGGCGTCAGCCCAGAGATTAACGCGCTGTCTACTTTGTTAATCGGGGCCGTTACCATAGGTGTTATCGTAGCATCTCTGGCCACTAAACGCGCAGCTGTGCATCGTAAACGCCAAGAAGAATTGGCGCGACAAGAAGACTAAGAATACATTATCCGCTTTGTGATACACGCCTCTCTGTGTAAACATATGTCTATGCAAGGTGCATCTTTATATGACTAACCCACGTCGTTTCAAACTTTACGCCATCTATGGCAGTGCATTTGTCATATGTTGTATTGCTCTATTAGCTTATACAAATTTACCCGAATCCATAAAACCATACATTATGAGTGCTGAAGCTGAGAAAGCTAAAAACGATGAATGGATTGAAATCTTGGCAAACTTGGACTTATCATCCAAACGCACCAAATTTATTGAGATTAGTTTTGCTAAACCCAAAGTGACAAAACAAACCCTTAATGCCCTTCCTTTTGAAAAGGGCGATGCTGAATGGCGCTGCCTTACCGAAGCACTGTATTTTGAAGCCAGAGGTGAAAACGTTGTGGGCCAAGTTGCGGTGGCAGAGGTTATCTTAAACCGCAAAGCACATGCCCGTTTCCCAAAATCTGTTTGCGGGGTTATCAACCAAGGGGCAAAACGCAAAACTGGATGCCAGTTTTCCTATAAATGCGATGGGCGTAAAGAGGTGTTCGCAGAGCGGGCCGCATATGAAAGCGTCGGAAAGTTAGCCCAGTTAATGCTAGCAGGCCATGACAACGACCTGACAAAAGGGGCAACTTTCTACCACACCAAATCTGTCAACCCAAGCTGGTCGCGCAAATTAAAGCAAACAGCAATTATCGGTGCGCATCTGTTTTTCAGTTATTAAGTGGTGATCCCAGCAGGACTCGAACCTGCAACCCCCTGCTTAGAAGGCAGGTGCTCTATCCAGTTGAGCTATGGGACCTATAATTAATGTGTCCAGACACCGCGTCTGTTGGTTGCAAAATTTTCGCCATAACCACCATTACGTACATTAGCTTTGCGCTTATGGGGCTCTGATATTGTATATGCAAGCCCTTTGCTTTTTGCGTAATCAATCGCAGCTTCTTTATTATCAAAGCTTAACTTAATTTGTGCGTTCATATCACCCGAACTTGTCCACCCCATTAACGGGTCAACTTCGCGCGCTTCCTCTGGTGCAAATTCCAAAATCCATGTTTTGGTTTTGGCTTGGCCAGATTGCATTGCGTTGCGGGCAGGTTGAAATATACGAGCGAGCATGTGTAACCTCATTAAGACTGATATTATGCTTATCGCTAAAACAATCAAAAGGTGCAAGCCTTGGACTGCTAGGATTTCGTAAAAACGTTTGGTTGCCAATCAAATATATGGAGTGAGGAGTGGGTGGGTATCATATTTGATCGGCAACCAATTTCGTTGTTACCTATTAACCATAATATAGGTTTTTAATACATTGCAACAAAAATATTCGTTTAAGTTGTATAAACCTTATAAACTCAACCATATAGCATTATTTCTCCAAGCCAAATCACCTTGAATTTTTTCATTTCTGCTTCATGTTCAGATGCAAAGGAAACGCGCACATATGACCGAAGCTTCACCACCCCTCTTAAACACACCCGACCGGCACGCCAAAACCAAACTAGAGGGCGGCCAAAAGTTTATATTACATACAGAGTTTGATCCTGCAGGCGACCAACCTACCGCGATCAAAGAACTGGTAGATGCCATAAATGAGGGTGAACGCAACCAAGTGCTGTTAGGTGCCACAGGTACGGGCAAAACCTTTACTATGGCCAAAGTGATCGAAGAAACCCAACGCCCGGCAATTATCCTTGCCCCCAACAAAACTTTAGCAGCACAGCTTTACGCCGAATTCTTAACCTTTTTTCCCGAAAACTCGGTCGAATATTTCGTAAGTTATTATGATTACTATCAACCCGAAGCCTACGTTGCGCGTTCCGACACATATATTGAAAAAGAAAGCCAGATAAATGAACAAATAGACCGCATGCGCCATTCCGCGACGCGCGCCTTACTGGAACGTGATGACGTAATAATTGTCGCCTCGGTTTCTTGCATTTACGGTATCGGTTCGGTTGAAACATACACCGCCATGACCCAAGACCTGATGTCAGGACACGAATACGACCAACGCAAAGTTATTGCGGATCTGGTCACACAACAATACCGCCGTAATGACAGCGCGTTTCAGCGCGGTTCATTTCGTGTGCGCGGCGATACATTAGAAGTATGGCCAGCGCATCTTGATGATCGCGGTTGGCGGTTTTCGTTTTTTGGTGAAGAACTGGAAAGTATTACCGAATTTGACACACTTACAGGTGCTAAAACTGACATGCTGGATAAAGTACGCATCTACGCAAACTCCCACTACGTTACCCCACGCCCAACCATACAACAGGCCATTAAAGGTATCAAAGCAGAACTTGCCCTGCGCCTGAAATATTACAACGACGAAGGTAAATTGCTAGAAGCCCAACGCATTGAACAGCGTACCCAATTCGATCTGGAGATGTTAGAGGCCACAGGCGTTTGCAGCGGGATTGAAAACTATTCACGTTACTTAACAGGCCGCGCCCCAGGTGAGCCACCACCCACATTATTCGAATACATCCCCGACAACGCCATCGTTTTCGCGGATGAGTCGCATGTGTCGGTGCCGCAAATCGGTGGCATGTACAAAGGTGACTTTAAACGTAAATCCACCCTATCTGAACACGGTTTCCGCTTGCCATCCTGCACAGATAACCGCCCTTTAAAGTTTGAAGAATGGGACGCCATGCGCCCTCAATCGGTTTTTGTTTCAGCCACCCCACAAAAATGGGAATTAGAACAGGCAGGCGGCGTGTTTGCCGAACAGATCATCCGCCCAACTGGCTTGTTAGACCCGCCCATTGAAATTCGCCCTGTTACAACACAAGTTGATGACTTGCTGGATGAAATCCGCAAAGTAGCAGGCCAAGGCAATCGTGTGCTTGTTACGACATTGACCAAACGCATGGCCGAAGACCTGACCGAATATTTGCACGAACAGGGCATCCGCGTGCGCTACATGCATTCCGACATCGACACGATAGAGCGCATTGAAATCCTGCGCGACCTACGCTTGGGCGCGTTTGACGTGCTAATCGGCATCAACCTATTGCGCGAAGGTTTGGATATCCCCGAATGTTCGCTTGTGGCAATATTGGATGCAGACAAAGAAGGTTTCTTACGCTCAGAAACCTCCCTCGTTCAAACCATCGGTCGTGCAGCACGTAACGCGGACGGGCGCGTCATCATGTATGCCGACAAAATCACGGGATCAATGGAACGCGCACTGAGTGAAACCAACCGCCGTCGCGAAAAACAACATGCACATAATTTGGAACATGGAATTACCCCGCAAACCATCAAAAAGAACGTCGAAGATGTTCTGGAAGGCGTGTTCAAGGCCGACACCGATCAAAGCCGCGTCACCGCCAAGATCGACAAACAACCGCTGCTTGGCGCAAACCTGCAAACCCATCTGGACGCGTTGCGCAAGGACATGTTTAAAGCCGCCGAAAACCTTGAGTTTGAAGAAGCCGCGCGCCTTAGGGATGAGGTTAAACGTCTGGAAGTGGTCGAACTCACCGTCGCCAATGATCCACTGGCAAGGCAGTATGTCGTAGACGCAGCCGTAGAAGATGCATCAAAACGTAGCGGTCGCAGTACTGGCGGTAAAGGTGGCACGAGGTCGTGGCGTGGGAAGAGTACTAGGAAGTTTTAATGGATGAAGATGAAATAGTAGAAACAGTACTTGATCTTGTAAAAGATGATATTCCTTTGAAAATTTGGGAGCGGTTTTACAAAGACTGCGAAACCTATACGAAAGGTACTACGGTACCTGAAATATCAGGAAATGTGAGTGGCGGTGAATATATTCCTGACAATAAATCCGTGCTAATATACGGCTTGCTGGAAGGTGAAGAATTTGAATTGCCATTAGACCAAGCCGATAATTTTTTGCGCTTCCTTAGAGATTGTAAAGTAAAACGCCAACAAGCGATAAAATCCCATTGGGGGCCTTTCAGAAAACGCTTGAAATTTACCAAAAATAAAGACCAGATTTAAAGCTATTCTCAATTCCTAGAGCAATCCCACCAACAGCTACATTCCGACTACTCACAAAAACGTGACCCCCGCCCACTTGCGCAAACGCCCTCACCACCTCACACTCCCTAGCATCCCATATCATTCTGCAGGAGTAATACCCATGAAACGCCTGACTATGACCGTAGCTGCCCTTATGGCCTTCGCCCTTCCCGTAACTGCACAAGATGCCAAACGCGAAATTATACCTGTTGCGGGCGATGTTTATCTGTTCAAAAACAACTTTCACCGCTCCCTAATCGTGGTGACATCCGAAGGTACCGTTCGGGTTGACCCGATCAATGCGGACGCAGGCGTTTGGCTGAATGACAACCTGAACACCATCACAGACAAACCCGTAACCCATCTGATCTATTCCCACAGCCACGGCGATCACGCCTCTGGTGGTGCTGCCCATCCTGATGCCGAAGTCATCGCCCATGTTGGTGCGCCTGATGAAATCGACGGCGTCGAACCTACGATGCGCGTAGGTGACAGCCACACACTGACCGTTGGCAGCAAAACGATTGAGCTGACCAATCTTGGGTCAGGCCATGATGCGAATATGCTGGCTGTTGTTGTGCGGCCAGAAAATGTGGCCTTTATCGTCGATGTAGCCGCCCCCAAACGTCTGCCCTACAAGAATTTCGGTGGTGCCAATATCGACGATTGGATCGGCCAAATAGCAAAAGCCCAAACATTGGATTTTGAGATTTTCGCACCCGCCCACGGTAATGTCGGAACCAAAGCCGACCTGGATGATGCCATGACATATATGCAGGATCTAAAAGCAGGTGTATTGGCTGGCCTGAAATCAGGAAAATCTACCGACGATATGGTTTCTGAACTGACGCAAGATACCACCTACGCAGATTGGCAACAGTTTGAGGCATGGCGTTCATTGAACATTCAGGGCATGGCTAAGTATCTGCAAACATCAGGTCAGGTTAATTAATCTAACTTTTTTCCTTGATCTTGATCTTAATCAAAGTGCGTAACATTCTATTCAAGGTAGTCTTCTATTAAAGGAGAACAAAATGCTTGACTGGACCGCCCAAAAACAAATTCTTGAAGATCGCTTAAAAGAGCTGGATGAGAATCTACATAAAATTGAAGATGCCTTGGATGAACCGCATTCCAAGGACTTTGAAGATTTTGCAACAGAAACCGAAGACACCGAAGTGATGGAAAGCTTGGGGAATGCTGGGTTGAAAGAGATCGAAATGATCAATGCTGCCCTTCAAAGGATCAAAGACGGCATATACGGTGAATGCCAAAGATGTGGTGATGATATTCTGCCCGAGCGTTTAGACGTGCTACCCTTCACACCACTATGCCGAAACTGCGCTGGAAAGGTATGAACCCACATGTCCTTTGAAAACTTAAAAGCATCAATATATCTGCTGTTGGAAGAAATGACAGAACAGCCCGAAGACATGCACCAGCTGCAAGAACAGTTGCGTGAAAAAATCGCCGAGTTTCGCGCTTTGGGCCTACCTGTTCCTGACGATTTCATTCAGGCAGAACGTGATCTGCGCGATGATTTGAATACACCTAAAACGCAGCAACAACCTCATACATAACAGGCTCAAAGCTTTTGCACAGCTCGTTGATTGCGCGGTTACGCCTGCGCATCTCGTCTGTGCGTAACATGGCCTGAAAATCTTTGCGATCTTGCCATTGTGAATAATTTGCAATCCTTGTTTGCGCATCATTCACATGCAGGCCCGCTGCAATAAACCCCGGTTGCTTGCTTATCACATCACGATATGCATCCGTCAGAGCATCCAACAAATCTTGGCACGTCCCAGGTGTCACCTCAAAGGTGGTTAAAACAGTTTGTGATGAAGTATCCGTTACAATATGGGGCATTGGCTTCTCCTATACGCTTTAGCATAGCAGCCAATAACCAATCCCCATAGTACTTTACCGCAAAACATGTACCGCGCATGTAGCATGGCGCACCACGCGCGCAGCAGTTGAACCCAAAAAGTAATCCTGATAATTAGGTCGATGTGATGAGATTATAATGCAATCGGTTTCATTCTCATTTGCATATTCCAAAATACTGTTGGCTGAATGGCCAGAAATCACCTTGATATTTGTATTCTTGTGCCCATCGGCATCTTCTTGCAAATTAATTTTGGCATCCACAACATTTTTTGTCATTTGCCCATCAGGCAAGAATTGCGTCACATACGCTGGCACCGCTTCTAAAACAGTTAACAGCGTGATTTTACCGCCCTCGTCACGCAACATTTCAGCTAATTCAATAGCCTTAGCCACGCTTCGCCCATGATCCGGGGCAATCGGAATTAAAATATTACTATACATAACAACCTCCTTTATGGTTCTTAGTATAGTGGTTTCTGGTGGTGTCGCTTTGATCTAAATCATATCACGCAAAATATTAGTCAAAAAAACTGGGCCCAATCAGGCCCAGCCAATGCGTTCATATAACCGCTTATATTTTAGGTGGGATCATCACATCGCACAGTCACATTCATCTTACCCTTCACAGGCTTTGACCATGTCAATTCAAACTCCGTCCCGCCTGTTCCTTGAGCAATTTTTGCATAAGGTTGCTCGAACACACCTGCATTCGATGCGTCTTGCATTATCCCTTCAGGAATAGCGGCAGTTACTGTGCGTGTTCTACCTCCGAACGGTAAAAATTCTGACACATCTCTTAACCACGACGTGTTCGTTCCAGAACGCGAAACAGTTACCGTTACGGGGTTTTGCATACGAGCGGTCACACCATTATACATATTGCCTGTAACCGTTATATTGCGTGCTTTACTATGGTTAAGCACAGCATGCGTTGTGTCTGCTATTTCAACACGTTCCAGATCTGGGCCAGTGATTGCCTTGAATACGTTATCCGTAACCGTAAACCCATTCAAAAATTGACCAGTCCCAAACGGCTTCACATGTATCCACCTGAACCAGCTGGCTGAACTGGATGACATGAAAATATTACCCGTAATAATCAACCCACCAAAAGAAAACCCACTTATCAAATCTGGTGTCGCATCATGCTCATTGGTCCACTCAATGTAGCAATTATCAACATAATTCCCAACGCATGTTGTCTTGCAATTCGCAGTGGTAAAGATGATCCCCGCAGTACGTTCACCCGTCCCAGAAACATCGCCCTGAAAGAAATGGTTTCCAGAGACAATATTACCTGTACCGCCAAAGACGCCAAAATGTTTATACCTGACAGCCCTGTTATTGCGAACTTTCACATCGTTTTCATTACTGTTAAACGCAATCGATATTCTGTCGTTTACATCCAATGCCTGCTCGCCAGATAAAAACTGACACCTGTCAATCATCATACCAGAACACCCGCTACCAATGGATGTTATACAACGGTTTTTATTTGACGTAAAAAAGCAATCACGGAAGTGATAAATCAGGCCACTTGGCGAAATCATAACCCCACTGGCATTGTTACTTCCGTTGAAATCCAGATCTTCAAAAGACAGCCGTTTAACATTCGTAAAGCCGCTGAAATCCAGCAAATACTTAAATCTGGTAAACGTATATGTTTGGCTGGATGACGCACCCCATAAAGGGCTGCTTAAAGTTACTGTCTGGTTTGATACATCAATAGCTTTTACAAAAACCTCTGTACCAACGCCAAAGCCCTCAACCAATGACACCACCGCGATAGAGGCAATATTGGAAACATTGGTAAGCTTGGTGGCATTATTGGTGCTGTAACTTGCAGATGATGTCACAACATCATTATTCCAGTTCGAATTTGACTGCGCCGTAAACTGCCCGTTACGAATAACCCTGCGGGAAGAAAACGTGTTTTTATTGCCAACAGCTGCATGAATATCAACAGGCCCACTTAACCCGATATTATACCCACATAAATCCAGTGACTCGTGATCGGTAAAGTTAAACAACGCTTGAAAAGCTTTTTTGAACGCAACAGTTTCATCCCCGAACGCATCCAAATAAGTTCCATAATTATAATTCTGCGTCACTTGCAATATTGCACTATCTGGCATCACTAAAGTGCCTTGAAACCGAATGCGCGATACAAAAGTTACCGTTTGCCCTAGGAAAAAACTGCCTTCAGAGACCAGAATATCACGCCCATTCGCAGCGGCGTCAGCGGCTTCAAAAGCGGCCGTATCATCCGTTATACCATCGCCAACCGCACCGAAATCTTTAACATCTACTATATCAAGCATGTCGCCTCGAAATACAGATGTCACATCTTCAATAACAATGTCTTCAACACGGATAACACCCCCAGTATTTCCCGTTAAATCCAATCCGAAATGACCAAAACTAGCGTTGCGCTCCCAGATCATATCCACACCGGTTCGCGCCCCAGAGCCGATAATTGCCGACACCTCAACAATTTCGCCATAAGCCGTCAATGGCTCGCTATTACCTGCTTCAACAATACCTGCAATATGTGCGCCACTCGCGCCGCCGGCCCAAGCCGCAATGCGCACCGAAGGCAAAGCGCCCGAAATTGCTTTTACGCGCACACGCACGCGCAAATAACATCCGGTTAAAACGGGTGTTTCTATCATCGACCGCAACTTTTGCGTAGCATCAGTCTTTATCAGCTCTAGACACGTACCAAAATCCGCATCCGCTGCAATTAAACTGGCATTTGCTGCCCCATCATATGCAGGGTCACCGGCTAATCCGTCAGCACTTGACCAAACATCCAAACCATCTCCAAACGCAGGCGGCATCAAAATGATGCCATCAGTAATAACTTTGTTCATTATAAATCCTTTTCACACACCCAATTGGGTTCAAAACCGTAAAAAGAAATATCAATAGAAAATTAACAGTGACTTATAGTAGCGTACGGTTTGTAACAATCACACTCTTAGCCGTGCCCATAAATCTTGGCTTCAAGAATGATTTAAATTGCGACTTGACCGGCTCGCACACTATTGGCACCTATGTTAAATGACGTTCACAATTTTGAACACCTAACAAGGTATTCGCCATGAAAAACCACTCCAAACTGTCATATCAGGGCCAACGCATAAAACTCAAAGCAACTGATGTATCCGCCCTACTCATAAAAGTCCTCCAAAGATCGGGATGTCCTACATCAACAGCGCAATCAGTTGCAGAACATCTGGTCGACACCAGTCTGTGCGGTATTGAAAGCCATGGAATTGGCGTATAATCAAGGAATTGAATTAACCCAAAAAAGTGGAATATCTGCATTGGCTATTCGCAATGTTGGGCATACTGGCCGGCATGGAGCATACGCAGATTACGCCGCTAATCGAGGTTTCTTAACGATATGCATCGGAGGCGGCAATCGAAAGATATGGCGCCAAGTAGCCCCACATGGTGGCGCAAAAGCAATGCTACCTACAAACCCTTGGTGCATCGGAATTCCTGGCGGGCTACAGGGGCCTGTCATACTTGACTTTGCAACATCTAAAATTGCTGGCGGTTGGATTTACGCCGCCCAATCTGCAGGCGCACAACTGCCCACAGACTGTGTAATTGACAAACAAGGCCGACCAACAACTGATCCAAAAGATTACTTTGCAGGGGGTGCCATACTACCAGCGGGCGGGCACAAAGGATACGGATTGGCCCTTATTGGCGAACTTATTGGTGAGGCTATGTTGGGACCTGCAACCACCGAGTGCAGTTGGCTTCTCATAACTTTAGCCACCCAACAATTTCGCGAAGCAGGCGCATTACAAACAGCTGCAGAAGAGATACTATTAGAATTACGTGACTGCCCACCAGCGGCAGGGTTCGATCATGTTGAAATTCCAGGGGAACGCGAACGTAAACACAAAGATGCATCAAATGGCGTCATTAGGATTCCAGAAGAAACATGGAATGAAATTTTAGCGTTAGCAGCCGAGTTTCGCATACCATAATAATAAGTCTATACACATCGCCTGACAGACCCTCTTGACTGTCAGGCGCATTCATTGGAAACTGCGCCCAAGGGGACACGCGAACACCCCGTGAGGCGACAGCCCAAGTTTCGCATCCATGAACCTCTACCAAAGGAAGGATGCGCTATGCCTGCACCCAACGAAATTACACCCCAACAACTTTCCCGTCTGATCGGCACACCTGAATGCCCTATATTAATCGACGTTTGTACCAATGAGGACTTCAATCAAGACCCACGCTTAATACCCAGCGCACGCCGTTATCCATTTGATAAGATAACTGATCTAGTGCCCGAGCTTTTGGGTAAAAAAGTAATCATCATATGTCACAAAGGTCTAAAACTTAGCCAAGGGGCCGCCGCATTATTGCGTCATCACAATATAGATTGCGAGTTCGCCCAAGGCGGTATTGTCGCTTGGCGCAAAGCCAATTTACCTATGGTTCCTACTGCAAAAGTCCCGATGCAACCAGATGGCACTACCCTATGGGTCACGCGCCATCGCCCCAAAATTGATCGCATCGCTTGCCCTTGGTTGATCCGCCGCTTTGTTGATCCGCATGCCAAGTTTCTGTTTGTAGCGCCCTCCGAGGTTCTGAATGTAGCAGAAAAATTCAATGCAACACCGTTTGATGTCGAAGATTGTTTTTGGACACACCGCAAAGATCAATGCACCTTTGACACCATGATTGCAGAGTTTGAATTGGACAGTGCACCACTTCAAAACCTTGCCACCATAGTGCGTGGGGCAGATACAGACAGGCACGATTTGGCACCTGAAGCCGCAGGGCTTATGGCCGTATCGCTTGGCCTGTCGCGCATGTACCGCGACGATCTTGTACAGCTAGAAGCGGGCATGGGCATTTATGATGCATTCTTTCGCTGGGCGCGCGATGCAACCGATGAAAGCCACAACTGGCCAGCTTCAAGCACAAAAAGGTAACCACCCCATGTCAAAGCAAAACCCTGGCTTGCAAGAGGCTTTTCTTGTTTGGGCCAAGATAGGCATTCTGTCATTTGGTGGCCCTGCCGCGCAAATTGCGATGATGTACAAAGAGGTTGTCGATAATAAAAAATGGCTAACCGAAAAACAATTTCTAAATGCCCTTAGCTTTTGCATGTTGCTACCGGGGCCAGAGGCAATGCAGCTTGCCACCTACGCAGGCTGGCGTATTAACGGCACAATAGGCGGGCTAATCGCGGGCCTATTGTTCGTAATTCCAGGTGCCATTGTCATTCTGGCCTTGGCAACAATCTATGCCTTCTTTGGTACCGTCCCCATCGTAGAAGCCTTATTTTTAGGCGTTAAAGCCACTGTAGTCGTGATTGTAATTGAAGCGTTACTGCGGGTTTCCAAAAAAGCCCTTAACCGCACCGATCACTGGGTTATTGCAGGCCTTGCCTTTGTAGGCATCTTTTTCTTCAACATCCCTTACCCGTTGATCGTTCTGATCGCCGCCCTTTACGGTCTGATGTTCAACGATACATCCACCGAACCGGAAGGGGCCATCACCTACAGACAACCCATATCGAAAACTTTGAAAACCATCACCCTGTGGTTGGCGATCTGGTGGATACCCATCCTTTTACTCGATTTATTCTCTCAAACCGAGATATTAAAGGAAATCGCATATTTCTTTTCCAAACTCGCTGTCGTGACCTTTGGTGGTGCCTATGCCGTACTGGCTTACATGGGCCAAGATGTAGTTTCGATCAAAGGTTGGCTGACTGCGGGCCAAATGATGGATGGCTTGGGATTAGCAGAAACAACCCCCGGCCCCCTTATCCTTGTAACAGAATTTGTCGGCTTCCTAGCAGGGTTCGCCAGCGGTGGTTTGTGGCTGGGCGTAATTGCCGCCATCGTCACACTTTGGGTCACGTTCACCCCTTGTTTCTTATGGATATTTGCAGGTGCCCCCTACATCGACTGGATCGGCACACAACCCCGCCTGCGAGGGGCGTTAAGCGCCATCACAGCCGCAGTTGTCGGTGTCATCTTAAACCTGTCAATCTGGTTTGCCTTGCATGTGTTTTTTGACACTGTAACCCGATCAAATCATGGGCCACTCACTCTGTGGGCACCAGAATTCACAACCCTAAATCCGATTGTCGCCTTATTAGCCTTCTTATCAGGCTACCTTCTGCTAAAACGACATTGGAACGTGGTTACTGTGCTTTGCGTTTCAGCGGTTTTATCGCTTGGAATTGGGGCGATTTAGCCTTTGTTAAGTGTCGTGATACGAAATGTGTTTTATCTATTAAACACAATGTCCCAGTTGGGACGCATAGCTAAAGTGTTGAAATTAAACAATTATGTCAAAAAACATACCCCCATATCGTTACTTGGCTTCATACAAACGGTAGGGATCAAAGCCCTGTTTACCAAATCACACCCACAGGTTAAAATCAGCCATGCCAGATAAACCGTCCCCGATTAACCCTACAGATAATGACGCCCGAAACTTGTCAGTTTCTTTGATCGCAAAGGCCCGTTTTTGCGCTCTTGCGGTTCTTGATCCAAACACTAATCACCCGCATGTCACCCGAATTGTACTTGGCACTGATCCAAGCGGAAAAGTGCTATCCCTAATTTCCGATTTAGCACTCCACACCTCAGCCCTACATCAGAACCCAAACTGTTCTTTGTTAATAGGAGAGCCTAAAACCACAGGTGATCCGTTAATACATCCGCGCATAACACTGCAATGCAACGCACGGTTTTTACCGCGTACCCACCCTGATTACATAGCGACACGCGCACATTATCTTGCCCAACACCCCAAAGCCAAACTGTATATTGATTTTGCCGATTTCAATTTTGTTTTATTCACCATCCAATCCGCCAACTTGAATGGCGGCTTTGGCAAGGCATATAATTTAACGGCACAAGATTGCTCACCGAAGGTTTAACCCAATTCCCCTGCCAACCCACTTTCAATTAACGCAATCGTTTCAGGAACGCCGTAAAGCGCTATAAATCCACCAAAACGCGGCCCTTGCGATGCCCCTAATAAAACTTCGTAAATTGCCTGAAACCAATCACGCAAATTATCAAAGCCGTGGTTTTTACCAACCGCAAACACCAAAGCTTGCAAATCATCAGGCGAAGACAGCGTGTAATTGCTTAGGTCAGCTTCTTTGCCCATATCCGCATTTTTCTTCTCAATCATCGCTTTAGCCGTATTCACATCACGCAATCCTGCCGCCAAGTCACCCAAAGCCGCCCGTTCTAGTTCATTGGGTGCGCGATACGCCTTCGTAGGTTTCACAAAATCATGATAATATCGCACCGCAAAACCAGCGGCTGCATCAAGTTGCGGATTGTTTTCAGGTGACGCATCGGGTGCATATTTATGAATTGACCCCCACATTGCTTCTTTGGTTTCAGCACTTGAAACTGATGCCACATTCAACAACATTGCAAACGGCACAACCATATCGGACACGGGCACATCAGCCCCGTGAATATGAAAAACAGGATTATTCAAACGCTGTGCAGTATCTTGGGTTTCATAAGCCCGCAACTGTTGGTGATACTCATCCACCGCTTTCGGGATCACATCGAAATGCAGCCGTTTCGCGGTACGCGGTTTTTGATACATGAAATAAGACAGACTTTCGGCAGACGCATAAGTCAGCCATTCATCAATAGAAATTCCATTACCCTTAGATTTCGAAATTTTCTCACCGTTTTCATCCAGAAACATCTCATACACATAATGCTCAGGTGCCGGCACACCCAGAATACGGCAAATTTTATCGTAGATATGTGTATTGGTGGAATGGTCTTTGCCATACATCTCAAAATCCACACCCAAAGCGGCCCAACGCGCACCAAAATCAGGCTTCCATTGCAACTTGACCTTACCACCAGTCACCGACGTTGTGATTTCCGTACCATCTTCATCATCAAAAGTGATCGTACCGTCAGCCGCATTCACTTCTTTCATTGGCACATAAAGCACCCGCCCCGTTGTAGGTGAGATCGGTAGAAACAGGCTATAAGTCTGCTGCCGTTCTTCACGCAAAGATGCCAACATAACTTCCATGATCGCGTCGTATTTTTCAACGCAACGCAACAACACTTCGTCAAATGCCCCAGAACGGTAAAACTCAGTAGAGCTGTAAAAGTCATATTCAAACCCGAACGTATCCAAAAACCGCAACAGCATCGCATTGTTATGCGCACCAAAGCTATCATATTTTTCAAACGGATCAGGTACATCCGTCAGTGGCCGCTGCAGATATTTATCCAAAGCACGCGGGTTCGGCACATTACCAGGCACTTTGCGCATTCCATCCAAATCATCCGAGAAACAAATCAGTTTCGTTGGAATATCCGAGATCACTTCAAAAGCTCGGCGGATCATCGTCGTGCGCGCAACCTCACCAAAGGTGCCAATATGCGGCAAACCTGACGGCCCGTAACCAGTTTCAAACAGCACATAGCCCTTTTCAGGCGCGCCCTTCTTGAACCGCTTCAACAGCTTGCGTGCCTCTTCAAAAGGCCAAGCTTTGGATTTCATCGCAAGTTCGCGCAGTTCAGACATCATATGTTCCATCAGGTTAATTCAGCACCTTCCCTATTGCCCCAAACGTGCAGGGTCAATATTGTGAAGCTTAAATTACGTAAGAGAGTCGAGTAGATGACACATACAGACACACCATGGAGCCCCGAAGACGCACTTGTTGCTATGATGGTTGCCACATCTGTTTCTGACGAGGCGATGAAAACCCTAGAGCTTCTAACAATAGAACGTATTATCAACAACCTGCCTGTTTTTGCTAATTACGACATAGATCGCATCAAAACTATCTCACAAACCGTATTCGATCTGTTCGAAGAAGAAGACGGTCTAGACGCCCTATTTGGCCTTGTCCGTGGCACCCTACCCGAAAAACTATTTGAAACTGCCTATGCGCTTTGCTGTGACATCGCTGCATCCGACGGGAGATTGCGGGACGAAGAGTTGCGGTTTTTGCAAGAAACCCGCTATGAGTTAAGCCTTGGCCGACTGCAGACCGCTGCGATTGAACGCGGTGCCCGCGCGCGACACATGACGCTTTAGGTTAAATTGTGCACATTACAATTCGCCGTGCCCATCCCAATGAGGTTGATGCTTTAACAAAACTTACCATGCGTTCGAAGCAATCGAACGGGTATGACGATACCTTCATGGCTGCTTGCCGCGAAGAACTAACCGTCACCACAAAATTACTGTCTGAAAATGAATATTGGGTAGCAGACGCAGGGCAACTTTGTGGCTGTGCCTGCCTAAGTGAAACCGATCATAATACAGGCGAAGTACATGCCTTCTTTGTTGACCCAGATTGCAAGCGTCAGGGTATCGGCAAGTTGTTATGGCAAAAACTGTTGGAAAGAGCCAAGGTAAAAGGTCTATTATCCCTTCACCTTGACGCCGATCCAGCAGCAGTTCCATTTTATGAAGCACAAGGCTTTGAAGTAACCCGCGAAGTACCATCAGGCTCTATCACAGGCCGATACCTGCCACATATGGAATTGATCCTTACAGAACGAAGTGAATATTCGTAAACTCACCTCGTAACTTGCGCACCTCTTCCGCCACGCTTGCAGGATCATTTGACCGCAACGCTCGCGCAACAAGCCCAGCTATTTCACCCACGCGATCAGCAGTTACACCCCAGCGCACCAGTTCAGGTGTACCAAAGCGCAACCCGTTCATATCACCTTCAACTGGGTCAATCGGCAGGCCTATACCACAAGCCAAAAATCCCGCTTTGCGCAGTTTTTTAGACGCCGCTTGACCACCGCCAAAACCTGCCGCTTCCATTGCAAACTGATGTGACTGTGTAAAGCCATGCGCCTTGGCGAACACTGGTAAGCCTTCCGCGTCTAATGCCACAGCAAACGCCTGCGCCACAGCAATCATCTCAGCCGCATAGGCTACGCCATATTCCCGCCAATCCAACATCCCGATCGCCAGTGCCGCTGATTTTGCCGCGTCAAAGTTCGCCGTCATGCCCGGAAACGCAATCGCATCCAAACGTTCAGCAATATCGGCATCATTCGTGACGATAATCCCACCCGCAGGGCCGCCAAGGCTTTTATATGTGCTCATCGTCATGAAATGTGCGCCTTCATTCAGCGGATTTTTCCAAGCGCGCCCTGCAATAATCCCGCATTGATGGGCGGCATCAAACATCACCTTGGCCCCCACCTCTTCTGCAATCGCACGCACTTCACGCACAGGATGCTCGAACAAATTCAAACTGCTACCAATGGTGATAAGTTTTGGACGAACCTTTTGTGCCAGCACGCGAAGTGCTTCCACGTCCACCGTATAACCATCCGCATTCACAGGTGCATAAACCGTTTTCAACCCATAAAGCCCTGCACAACCCGCCACATGATGTGTCACATGCCCACCAACTGATGCAGGTGGTGCAATAATCGTATCACCCGGCTTACAAGTCGCCATAAAGCCGTAAAGATTGGCTATCGCACCCGATGGCACGCGAATTTCTGCGAACTGCGCATCAAAAACTTCAGCGCATAGTTCAGCCGCAATCACCTCGATTTCCTCAATCGCTTCTAACCCCATCTCATATTTGTCGCCTGGATAACCAAGTGACGGGCGCGAGCCTATCCCACTTGCCAACAAAGCTTCAGCCTTAGGGTTCATCACATTGGTTGCAGGGTTTAAATTGAAACATTCAACCTCATGGATTTCACGGTTCTTCTGCGCCAATCCATCAATCACTGCCACAATATCCGCCGAAGATTGCTTGGCAGTGCGCCCTGCAATGGATTGCACAAGTGTTTCACAATGGGCAGGAACCCAAGTTCTGGATGTAAGGGACATTTTCAACTCCTATTTTCAAGCCTGTTTTGCCACTTACATCTTGCCTGTGCAAACCAGATTTGCTAAATATTGGCGTAGAAAAACTAGGCCTAATATCATGTCAATATCCCCACCGCGCCCCAAAGGCCCACCACTTAACGCCCTTCGCGCATTTGAGGCGGCTGCCAGATTGGGTGGTTTTACACCCGCCGCAGATGAATTATGCGTCACACCGGGGGCTATATCGCAACATATAAAATCACTAGAAGATTGGGCAGGAAGTCCCCTATTTGTGCGCCGCTCACAAGGGGTATCACTGACTGAACTTGGCGAAAGCGTTGCCGCAGAATTCTCCACAGCCTTTGATGCAATGGGCAATGCAGTGCGCGCCTTGCGCACACGCGCGGCACAATCCAGCATCAATATTGCAGCCCTACCCAGCGTGGCGCAGCTCTGGCTATCCCCGCGACTTCCCGCAATACGTCACAGCTTAACAGACCATAAAATTTCAATCACAGCATTAGAAAACCAACCAAACCTAACGCGCGAAATGTTCGATATAAGTTTGTTTCTGGCGAACCCTGAGAATCACAATACAGGGGCAGTAATCAGGCATGATATTATTTACCCCGTCTGTTCCCCAGAAATTGCCCGCCGCCTAAAAACACCGAGTGATCTACAAAATGAAACTTGGCTGTACGATGCACTTTGGGCTGATGATTGGAAATTATGGATAAATCAGGCAGCACTCAATCAGATTAAACCTCAAAATGGCCCCAGTTTTTCACTTTATAGTATCGCCATCGAAGAAGCCAAAAATGGTGCAGGCGTCTTAATCGGTCATGAGATGCTGATTGAAACATTCCTAAAAAGTGGTGAGCTGGTCATACCCTTTCCCCAAAAGGCCCGAACTGGAAAATCGCTGATTTTAGAAACTGCCGAAACCACTTTAGCAACACATCGCTTAAATAAGATCGTAGCTATGTTAAGCCGTTAACGCCCATACGCCTCAATCCAGTGGCGTACCAGCTGATGTTGCATCACCCGTGATTTACGCGCCCAAGCCCTTGCCCCTTTGGGGCGTTCACGGTCTTTCATTGTAATTGACGCACGTTTTTTCATATCCGCAGTAAAAATTGCAAACGCCAATTTGCGCCCATTCGGGCATGTAACATATCCTGCCAAAGCACTGGCAAAATTTAACGTCCCGGTTTTTACAACCACCTTAGCCTTGGCAACAGGTGATTTATGCCACTTGGAATTACGCAAAGTGATTTCTTTCATAATCGGGCGCAAAGGCCCTTCCCATTTAGCATTCACCAAAAGCCGCGCCATTTCATGTGCTGAAATGCGGCTGTTCGAACCAAGCCCAGAATGGTCAACAAATTTTGCGCCCCTAACGCCATATGCAGCCTCTACCCATTGTGTCATGGCGCGGCCCGATGCATTCAGAGTATTAGCCGGTTTACCCAGCTTCACAGTGGCGTTCATCCCCAGCGCCTCTGCCGTCATATTTGTCGAGTATTTAATCATCGACTTTGCCATTACCTTGACAGTAGGGCTTTCCCAAACTGCAACCGATTTACCCGAAATTTGCTTTTGCGTCACCTTATGGGCAGGCATACGAATTCCGTTATACGCTGCAACCGCGCGAAAAACCTCACCTGCATAATCCGCAGGTTTGCGAACTGGCAACCAACGGCTGCCGCCCTTGCCCAATGCCGATTGCGCCACACTCCAGCTATCTGCACCATTTACAGAACTGTAGGAAAATACAGGATCATTGCGGTTTTTTACCACCATTTTAATGCCGCCAATATCTGGTGAGTATTTTTTTGCCTGCGCAAGCATAGATAAGATATACCCCTTAGCACCGCGTTTCCATTGAAAAAACACACGGTTAAAGTTCAGGTTAATACCGTCAATCGTAGGGTTATAGCCAACATGGTCAGGCTGTTCGCTGTCAATTTCATATTGATATGGCAAGGCACCAGCATAAACATAGAACTGACCTTGCACGGCCTTTAATCCACGCGCCTTTAACTGTTCAGCTAAATTTCCCAGCGCATCGGTGTCTAATCTGGGGTCACCCGACCCTTCCAATATCAAGTCACCTTTCAACACGCCATTGCTGATCGGGCCTGTTGCAATAAGCCGTGTTTTAAAAGTTGTCTCTGGGCCCAAAGCAGACAAAGCATATAATGCAGTCGCCGCTTTTAATACACTTGCAGGGGGCAGTTTTTTTGACCCTTTATAACTGTCCAACACTTCACCAGTTAAAGCATCCATCACCACAATGCTTTTTATCCCTGTCAGCCCAGAAGCCGCCGCGATAAGTTTCGCATTATTTTCCAGTTGCCGATCTTTGGCTAAAACGGGCCATGAGCTAAGTGCTATACCTGCCAAGATGAAAGCAGCTACGTACCCTAATCTTTTAAAAAATTTATAACTATTCATATTGCGACTTAACCAAAGCTTTTCGCACTTATCAACCGACGATCACCATTCACCCCGTTTTCTAATGTCACTTGATGAAATATTCATCATCGGCCCGTTTAACAACGCCCAACACGGGGCTTGGCGAAAAGGTAGTGCTGTTGACCGACGTGACGAAAGTCGAAAACGTGCATATCGCCTTGCAGCAGGCGAGCATCCAGCCATCACCTGCTCTTCAGGGCGGGCAAGTACACCTATAGGAACCGTTTCCATTATCTGATCCCACCGATCCCATTTATGAAATGAAACCAGATTGTCAGCCCCCATCAACCAAACAAAACGCACACCACCATAAAGCTTTAGCAGCTTCTCAAGTGTCTCAGCCGTATAGCGCGTACCCAGTCGCATTTCTATATCTGTCACTTTTATCTTGGGGTGCTGTACCAATGCCTGACAAGCCGCCATGCGTTTTTCCAGATTGGCAGGGCCATGCTTCTTTAACGGGTTTCCAGGGGATACTAACCACCAAACCTGATCCAACCCGAATTCTTTCAACGCCCATGTGGAAATATGCAGATGCCCTGCATGTGGCGGATCAAAAGACCCGCCCAACAATCCCACCCGTAAACCTTGGGGTGCATAAGGTAATTGTTGCATTATCTCATATCCTAAAACTAAGCGTAAATATGCACGTTTAAGCTGGTTTAACCAAGAATTTACAATTCGCCAAGCTCTTAGCAAAACCAACACCAATCTGAAATCTGTTATGGCCATTTTTTTTGATAAACCGATTGACACTTAGGGTATCTTCACAGATTAATAATCCCTAATGTAACAACGGCGTAACAGTAATGTAACAGTATCGAAACTAATATAATAAGGCAGTAATTAAAAAAATGGGTCTAAATTTATTCCGCAGAACCAAACAACTTGAACAGCAAATTGACGGTTTCTTTGATAAATTATCAGAGTCGTCAGTGGTCTACCGACTTGCGGTACGGCTTTACTTGCGTGAAGGTCTGACAGAGGAATTTCAAGAGCGGCTGGAACGTATAAACACACTGGAGTCAGAGGCAGATGACCTGCGCCGTAGCATCGAAAAACAACTTTATTCTGATACACTAATTCCCGACAGTCGCGGTGATGTATTAGGATTGATCGAAACCGTAGACCAGTTAATGTCACAGTTCGAAGGCTCGCTTTGGGCGCTTTCCATAGAAAAACCAAATATTCCTGATGAGTATGTCAATGGTTTTAGAAAACTGACAAACATGGTTGTAAAAGCAGCAGATGAACTTGCCTTAAGTGGGCGCGCATTCTTTCGTTCACCCTATGACGTGCCAGCGCATAATCACAAAGTTATGCTTTATGAAAAAGAAGCGGATGCAATCAGCACTAAATTAAAAACAGAGATTTTTGCATCAGATTTAGAACTGGCTGAAAAACTACACCTGCGTGATTTCGTAGAACAAATCGACAGCGTTGCTGACTTGGCTGAAGATGTCGCCGACAGACTGGCAATATACGCGATTAAACGGATCGTATAACCATCATGGATCCTCTTATACTGATATTCCTGTCCAGCGGGTTGTTTCTTGGCTGGGCTTTGGGTGCAAACGATGCCGCAAACGTATTTGGCACAGCCGTAGGCACCAAAATGGTCAGATGGCGCACTGCCGCAATCATCTGTTCCATCTTCATCATCCTTGGTGCGCTGATCTCGGGTGGTGGTACCACCCACACACTAGGCAAACTTGGCGCAATTTCCGCTTTGCCAGGTGCCTTTATGACGGCACTGTCAGCCGCTTTAGCCGTGTACTCTATGACCAAATCCGGCTTGCCAGTATCCACATCACAAGCGATCGTCGGGGCTATCATCGGCTGGAATTTATTTTCCGGAAACCCAACTGACACCAGCACATTAACCAAAATCCTAAGCACTTGGATCATCTGCCCTGTCCTATCGGCAATCATAGCCGTGACATTATTCAAAATGCATAAATTCACCAGTAAGCGCATCAAAATCCACATGATCATGGCTGATGCCTACACCAGACTCGCCCTGATTATCGCAGGCGCATTGGGGGCCTATTCACTGGGCGCCAACAACATCGCCAATGTCATTGGCGTATTCATTCCGGGTGAGCCTTTACCCGACTTACAAGTCGGCACCTTCATCTTCTCATCTACCCAACAACTGTTTCTATTAGGCGGGCTTGCCATCGCGTTAGGTGTCTGGACGTATTCGAAACGAGTGATGATGACCGTTGGCAATAATTTGGGTCGCTTGTCTGCAAACGCTGCCCTTATCGCGGTTATATCCCACTCTATCGTTTTGTTCATGTTCGCATCGCGCGGATTGGAAGCATGGCTTGCAGGCAATGGCTTACCTACCATCCCGTTGGTTCCTGTATCCAGTTCCCAAGCCGTGGTGGGTGCCGTAGTTGGCATATCCATCCTGCAAGGGGCTGCGGGCATCCGTTGGTCAGTGTTGGGTAAAATCGTCGTAGGCTGGGTGGTAACACCCATTGCCGCATGTGCAACATGCTTTTTCGGCCTGTTCTTTTTGCAAAACGTATTTGGGTTGGTGGTGCAGTAAACTTAAAAATCCAACCCGAGATCCAGCGTTGATACCGAATGGGTTAAGGCACCAACAGATATGAAATCTACCCCCGTGGCGGCAACCTGTGCAATTCGTTCCAACCGCATATTGCCGCTAGCCTCAACAATCATTGCCCCATTCACCATACCAACAGCCGTTGTCATATCTGCATTGCTCATATTATCCAGTAACACACAATCGGCCACGCCAACGGCAAGCACCTGTGCAAGCTGTTCTAGGTTATCCACTTCAATTTCAATCCTGCGCATGTGTGATGCAAATGCGCGGGCGCGCAACAATACATCCTGAATAGAGCCAGCGGCAGCGATGTGATTATCCTTAATCATAATTGCATCATTCAACCCAAAACGGTGGTTTGACCCGCCGCCATGGCGCACCGCTTCTTTTTCCACCAATCGCAAACCTGGTGTGGTTTTACGCGTACAGGTAATTTTGGTTTTTGACCATTTGGTTTCAGCCACAAAAGTCGCAGTCATCGTAGCAATACCAGACAAGCGCCCCGCTAAGTTTAACGCCACACGTTCCCCCATCAAGATCGACTTTGCATCCCCTTCAATCGTCATACACACATCGCCTGCGTTGACAGCATCACCGTCGCCAATCAGCGTTTTAATCACCAACGAAGGATCAACCGTATGAAAAGACAATCGCGCCAACTGCATACCAGAGATCACACCTGCATCACGTGCATTCAACCGTGCCGAATAAGTCGTGCCATCAGGAATAACCGCGCGGCTGGTCACATCGCCCGCACCACCCAAATCTTCGTCTAATGAGCGGGTTATCAGGTCTTGCAACAAAAAATCAGGAAGGGGGGAATGGGTCATATCAGTTTCCTAAATAAATTACTTACGCCGAAAATGCGTTGGTACAATCACTAACGCACCGATAGATGAGATAATCGCGTTCAACCCATGACTGCCGAAACTAAGCCCGAATAACGCGCGTATCCAAAAAAATACAACGGCACCGCCAACACATACGATGATCGACATAAAATATCCATTGCGGGTAAATCCAGATTTTTCACTAAAATACCCAATGATGAGTGCAATAAAAATAGTCCCTGGCAAAGCGATAAACATCTACATTCCCTTACAAGCTATCGCGCAAAGCCAACGCTTGCGCATATGTTATTTCGGTACGGTGCCGCAGGTTTTCATCCTTTTCAGGAAAATCCGTACGGTAATGCCCCCCACGCGATTCGTAGCGATTATAAGCAGCCGCTGTTATTAAAGTGGCCGCTGCCAGCATATTGTCAAAATTTGTAGAAACAGCACCAAACCGCGCGTCCAAATCACGCAAATCACGCAAAGCCTGTGCCATATCATCCCCATTACGGATCACACCCACTTTATCCGACATGATCTGACGCAATTCCATTACGGCTGCATCATTCACACCTTCATATCCCAGATCTGGCATCACCAAATCAGATACAAAGCTTTGCCCAAGCCCCGCATCAATCGTTTGCATCATCCCACCGGCACAAGTTGCGGCATAAACCAAAGCTTCCAGCAATCCATTTGAGGCTAAGCGATTGGCCCCGTGCAAACCAGTAGAGGCCGCTTCGCCAGAAACCCAAAGCCCTTCAACAGAAGAACGCCCCGTTTTATCAGTAGCCACTCCGCCCATGTGATAATGCGCGGCAGGCACAATCGGTATCATTTCTTTAATCGGGTCAATACCAGCCTGTTCGCAATAGCGATAAACGGATATGAACTCATCCTTAATTTGTGCGCCAATCGCTTCACGCGTATCCAGCATCGGCACGTTACCAGCCTGATGTTGGTGAAAATTGGCACGTGCCACAATATCGCGCGGGGCCAATTCGGCGTCTTTATGCACATCCAGCATATAGCGTTCGCCATGCTTATTAACCAGAATTGCACCTTCACCGCGCAGGGCTTCGGTTGCCAACGGATTGGGATCAATGCCTACATCCATAGCCGTTGGGTGAAATTGCACGAATTCCGCATCTGCAATCAACGCACCTGCACGCCCTGCCATGCCCAGTGCAAGACCCCGTACTGACGGTGGATTGGTTGTTTTCAAATAAAGACTGCCCGCTCCACCTGCCGCCAGCAAATAGGTCTTGGCCTGAATAACATAGGGTGCGTGGTTGTTTTCAGATACCACAACACCTTGCATTTCATTGTCTTTGACAATTAAATCCAGTGCCGAGGCCCCTTCTATCACAGTAATAGACGGGGTGTTTTGAACCTCTGCGATCAACGTTTTCATAATCGCGGCACCAGCTTGATCGCCTTTAACCCGCACCACACGCGCAAAACCGTGAGCGGCTTCTTTTGACATCACAAAATCCCCGCTTGGGGTGCGATCAAACGGCGTGCCGACATCCGCCAGTTCCAGCACATGTTCTTTGGCAGCTTGGGTCACAAATGCAGCTATATCGGCATCAACAATCCCGTCGCCCGCATTAACCGTATCCATCGCATGAGCTTCAGGCGTATCATTTTTATCCATTGCCGCCGCAACACCACCTTGCGCCCATGCACTTGATGCACCGTACCCAAGAGGTTTCGGAGATAGTACTGTCACAGGGCGCGGCGCCAAAGTTAAGGCAGCATAAAGCCCTGCCAGACCTGCACCAATAATCAGGATGTTATGCTGCTCTGTCAAAAACCTACTTCTTTAGATTGATCATACGTTCCACTGCCAAACGGGCTTTATCCGCCAAGGCTGGGTCAACAGTGACCTCTTCAGTCATAGTATGCAAGGACCACAGGATTTTTTCTAATGTAATACGCTGCATATGTGGGCACAGATTGCACGGACCTAAGAAATTTACTTCAGGCACCTCATCGGCAATGTTTGATCCCATAGAACATTCGGTAATCAGTAAAACTTTTTCAGGTTTATTCTCACGCACATAATTAATCATGCCAGCAGTTGAACCGCTGAAGTCCGCTTCATCCACCACATCCGTTGGGCATTCGGGATGTGCAATGATAACCGCGTCAGGTTCGTACTTGCGGTATTCACGCAACTCATCTGCCTTAAACTCGATATGCACCATGCACGAGCCTTCCCAATAGACGATCTTTTTCTTGGTCTGCTTGGCCACGTTCTGCGCCAAATGCCCATCAGGGGTCATAATCACCACATCACTGTCCATAGCATCAATAATTTCAACCGCATTGCCAGAGGTACAGCAAATATCAGATGCCGCTTTTACCTCTGCAGTAGTGTTTACATAAGATACCACAGGGGCACCTGGGTTATCGCGCCGCATCTTTTCAATGTCTTTTGCCGTAATGCTTTCCGCCAAAGAACAACCAGCACGGCTATCAGGGATCAACACTGTCTTTTCAGGTGAAAGAAGCTTTGAGGTTTCCGCCATGAAATGCACGCCGCCCTGCACGATCACGCTTTCTTTAACCTGAGTAGCTTCAATCGCTAACTGCAAACTATCGCCAACTATATCCGCAACCCCATGAAAAATATCAGGCGTCATATAGTTATGCGCCAAAATCACCGCGTCGCGTTCTTTTTTCAACTTATTAATCGCTAATACATAAGGTGCATGACGCGCCCAATCTGCCTCTGGGATCACACGATTAACACGGTCATACAATGCTTGCGTTTCTTTGACCAAAGCCAGCGACGGTTCCAGATCAAAGGCCGCATTCAGCTGCGATTTCATTTCAGGGCTGCCAGGAAGTATCATAATAAAACCCTTCGGTTTTGTCTCAGTTCCCTAGTAAATAATGCCTTTTCAATGGAATTAGAAGGCCTATATCGCAGAACACCAAATATAACGCTTTACGCTGCTATTTTCGCTTTCTTTATAAAGGTCTCAATCATGTAATTCAAAAATAACCGCGTCAAACTTCTACTGCCAGCATTTCTGGGCCAAACCGCATAAACGCCAACATCTTCGCTTGTCCAATCAGGCAAAAGGCGCACCAATTTCCCATCTGCCACTTCTTGAGCCACATACATATCTGGCAGCCATGTAACCCCACTTCCCAACAGAGCCATCTGTTTTTTGGCCTCGCCGTTATCACACCAGAAATTGCTACTAATACTTCTATGTACAACTTCACCTGTTTTCTTGTTGTGCAAAACCATTTTAGGCCAGTTAATTTCGCAAATAAAAGGATACCCCAATTTTTCCAAGTCTTCAGGCCGGTCAGGCACACCTAATTCTTTAATAAGTTCAGGGCTGCCATATACACACGCATGTCCCTCGGTTAATTTTTTAACCATAAAGTTGCTATCAGATAAATCACCCAACTGGATCGCTAGATCATAACCACTTTCATTCAAGTTGTGATGGCCTGTTTCATATGACACCTCCATAGTAACATCCGGATACTGTTTACAAAACCCTGCAATAAAAGCGGTAAACTTCGGTGCGGCCATAAAACTGGGCATAGAAACTGATAACTTCCCGCGTGGGCTATTCATTACACTTTGCAATTCTTCCAGCCCCGCCTCTGCTGCATCCAACATTTCATGTGCGTGCATAGACAAACGTTGCCCTGCATCGGTTAATGTTAAGGATCGCGTTGAGCGGTATATCAGTGCTGTATCAACCGTTTTTTCAAGTTGCGATATATGTTGACTTACTACTGGGGCAGAAATCCCCAATGCATTTGCCGCAGCAGAGAATGAACCTGTTTCGGCAACTTTGGCAAACACGGCCAGTGATTTGAGTTTTGGTAACATACAAACCTATTACACGATTTTTCAAAACAATGAAATAGTTTTATTTGGGATATTCACCCAATGATAGTTACGTTACATATTCCTCAACGCCGATCAACAAGTCGGATCAAACAAATCAACCAGCGCACCTCCCGCGCATCTTAAAGGACTAGAAAAATGAAAAACATCATCGTAGCCGCAACTGTAGCCGCAACATTAATCGTACCTTCAGTGACATTCGCACAAAACGCTGTTTTCAGTTATCCAACATTCTATGACGCATTTGATGCAAAATCTGCTCAAGTATCACAGCCTGCTACAAAATTGGACATCAGCACAACAAACGAAGCTGCCGCACCAACAAAAGAAAAAACTGACAGAAAATAAAACCTGTTAGTTGCCCCGGCAAACGCTCCCTATTCCCTGAGACTGCCGGGGCCAACATTACAAAGCTTCAAAAGCGGCACACAGCCGTTCACAACAAACCTCTACCGACTGTGATCCATCTATCCTGATAATATCAGCACCGGCTTTTTCTTGATGTGCCACACCAAATTTTAGACGCTTATCCAGTAGTATAAATTTGGCTTCAACCTCTTCTTTTTCCGATGAATTATACGCCTGTGGCACGCCTGTTTTGCGGCTTAGACACCGATCCACAGCGGCGTCGACTGGTGTATCTATTAAAATAATCAGATCAGAAACTGGGATCATATCCAAATATTTCTTGAAACCTGTAATGGTCTTATTCTTGAAAAACGCCGCCGCACCCCTATGCACAAACCCTTCATCCAGGAAAATATACGTATCGGATAAATCAGCCTGCCTAGCAAAATGCATATGCGTGAAAAAATCCATTAACCACAGGCTTTGATGAAAATCACCACGGGCATTTTTAAAAAGCACATCAAACACGTCAGGTGTTTCATGTGCAAATTTTGTAGCACCATATATCCAAGCACGCGGTTCATATCGCTTTAGGAAACGGGTTTTTCCTATTTGTTTGGCTGCTTGCGCATCTGCAACTTTATTAATAGAAGCAAACTTTAACCCAGCTTTTTGCAACGGTCGCTTTGCTGCCCGTAAGAGTGTGGTTTTCCCACACCCAGGAAGGCCAACAATTTCTACAAACATTCTTTATACTTTTTCACATAAATAATGATAAATTTCAGAATTATCTTGCTCTAAACTATGAACAAGCCTTTTTTCTATAACTTTGAATTTATTATCTAAAAGTAATTTATGAATCGCTTTTTCAGAAAGAGACCCGCCCATTGTGCTGTTCTCATCAGGCGCAAGCCCCGATTTAAAATTTTGCCCTAGCTGAATAATCGCATATTTTTTGGCAATACGTGAAAACTCTTTCAGTACATCTTTAGCAACCGAATATGTAACGATGTCACGTAAAAATCGTGTACTTACCAGCAGGTCAAATTCCTCATCCCCAAAAGGTAAGGCCGCCGCATCACCCACGCGGGCATCTACCCCCTTAAAGGCATCGCCTAAAATACCTTTTGCCGCACTAATCATATCACCTGACGCATCAAGGCCTGCAATCTTATACCCTTTTTCCACATAATACGGCACAAACCGACCTGTCCCAAAAGGAATATCTACAACTGTTAAATTATCAGGCAAACCAGCAAGTAAACTTTGCATTTCTTTTTGTTCAACATGCCACCAATCTTGCTTTAAACGTTTGCTTTCATATTTTTTTGCAGTCTTATCATAATACCGATCGCCTTTCGGCGTTCCATTATCAACAATTTTCAATTTAGGCATAGCGCGCTCATTCCTGTTGTTTTTTAGGTATCTTTCTACACCAACCATAGGTTTTGTAAAATAATTTATGGATTAATTGCATATCACCGCCACTAGATCATGTGTTAATGGATATATGCTACACTTCCCCTAGAAAAATGTAAGCTATCAAGCCAGATCTTTACGTTTCTCAATCTGGTGCTGATCTTCTATTAAGCCAATCTTCCAATACCCAGAAATATAAACATCTTCGCGTGGCAATGCGCGATCTTTGGTGAAGTAGCCCCTGATGGCTTTTATAACGCCACTTTCACCCGCAACACAGGTCTGTACTACACCGCTTGGCCAATCCATATTTCGAATGAAATCTTCTTGCGCTGTTGATGCTTTATGGGGGTCACCTTGGATAAGCCAATGCACATCCATGCCTTTGGGAATATCTAATTTTTGCACATCATCTGAACTAATCACTTCAAAGATCGCCACACCTTTTGCATCTCGCGGCATCGCTTCTATCGCCGCACTTGCCACAGGTAATGCAGACATGTCTGCCGAGATCAAATACCAATCTGCATAAAAGTCTTTAATCTTAACTTCACTCGGGCCCGCAAAACCCAGAAAATCTCCGGCCTTCGCCCGAATTGCCCAAGCAGATGCTGGCCCCTCATCACCATGCGCCACGAAATCTATATCCATTTCCTGAACATCCGCACGATACGCCCGTACCGTATATGTACGTTTCGCAGGCGGTGGGCCATCGGTGAATTGGGCAATAAAATCTTCACGGCTTTGCCCCTTGGTTGGCAAAAAAATCTTACAGTTTGCCCCTGCACAACCGTCAAATATGCCAGCTAACTCTGGCCCTTTAAAGACCACACGGATCATGTTTGCAGTCAAATAGAACGCATCGTTAACCGTTAAAATTCGTGGGATGGGTTTTGAAGGCTTAGTCATCAATCGATGCTATTCTCTTCATGTTCGGTTGAAACTAAGGGATCAAAATGATCATCATTGGCTGTGAACTGTGCACATCCTGCCACCAAAACCAATAAAACCATGTAACGTATAAACATATTAAACCTGCCAGATTATTCGAATACCCATTTCGCATCTACCGCCGCGCGATGCAATATGCTGCATGTTCAATAATTCGTAATACATTAAGTCATTTCCCATTTGCGCATCCCGACGATAAAAAATACAACACAGACTAGAAAATACGATCAAAAGGGCCTGCGCTATGTCATCAAACAAATACGTATACTTTATGGAAGGTGTTTCAAAAACCTACCCAGGCGGTAAAAAATGCTTTGAGAACATCCACCTTTCATTCCTACCCGGTGTAAAAATCGGTGTAGTCGGTGTAAACGGCACTGGTAAATCCACCCTAATGCGCATCATGGCAGGCATGGATAAGGATTTTACCGGCGAAGCATGGGCGGCAAAAGGGTCGACCGTTGGCTACCTTCCACAGGAACCAAAGCTGGACGAAACTTTGGACGTGCGTGGCAATGTCATGCTGGCAGTGGCCGCACAAAAGGCGGTTTTGGACAAATATAACGATCTTGCGATGAACTATTCGGAAGAAACAGCCGATGAAATGGGCAAACTGCAAGACCAGATCGATGCAGAAGACCTATGGAACCTTGACGCCAGCATCGACATCGCAATGGAAGCTTTGCGCTGCCCACCCGACAATGCAGATGTTAAAACGCTTTCAGGCGGTGAAGCCCGCCGCGTGGCTTTGTGCAAACTGCTGTTGGAAAAACCTGACATGTTGCTGTTGGATGAACCTACCAACCACCTTGACGCCGAAACCATCGCATGGCTGCAAAACCACTTGATCGACTACAAAGGCACCATTTTGATCGTCACCCACGACCGGTACTTTCTGGATGACATCACAGGCTGGATTTTGGAACTGGATCGCGGTCGCGGCATTCCTTATGAGGGCAATTATTCAGCATGGGTTGAGCAAAAAGCCAAACGCATGCAGCAAGAAGCTCGTGAAGATAAATCCAAATCCAAAACGCTGGAACGCGAATTGGAATGGATGCGTCAGGGCCAAAAAGCCCGCCAAGCCAAGCAAAAGGCCCGTGTTAACGCCTATAACGAATTGGCTGGGCAATCAGAGCGTGACAAAGTCGGCAAGGCCCAGATCATCATCCCCAACGGGCCTAGATTGGGCGCTAACGTGATTGATATTGAAAACCTAAACAAAGCTTACGGAGATAACCTGCTGATCGATGACCTGTCATTCAGCCTGCCACCGGGTGGTATCGTCGGTGTAATCGGCCCTAATGGCGCGGGTAAATCAACGCTGTTTCGTATGCTAACCGGGGGTGAACAGCCAGATACTGGCACTGTTGAATTCGGCGACACGGTAAAACTATCTTATGTGGATCAGTCGCGTGATGCGCTGGATGATAAGAAAACTGTCTGGGATGAAATCTCAGGCGGCCAAGACATTATCCAACTTGGTGACGCCGAAGTAAATTCGCGGGCTTATTGTAGTTCATTCAATTTCAAAGGCGGCGATCAGCAAAAACCACTGGGGCTGCTTTCTGGTGGGGAACGCAATCGGGTTCACCTAGCGAAACTTTTAAAGGATGGCGGCAACGTGCTGCTGCTGGATGAGCCGACCAATGATTTGGATATCGAAACCCTGCGCGCATTGGAAGATGCACTAACAGATTTCGCGGGCTGTGCCGTGGTGATTTCACACGATCGTTTCTTTTTGGATCGTATCTGTACCCACATGCTGGCGTTTGAGGGCAATTCACATGTTGAATGGTTTGAAGGCAACTTTGAAGACTACGAAGAAGACAAAAAACGCCGTCTGGGGCCGGACGCTTGTGAGCCGAAACGGGTGAAGTATAAGAAGTTTACTAGATAGGGGTACCTATTTCCTTTTTCCCGATACTATACTTCCTATGACATTAGCTACGGCATCTTCATAATCAAGCAACGATCCACAGCCCTCGTCCCTTGACGAGGGCCGCGCCCGATCCTCCCCCGCCCGCTTTCACAGGTAGGAAGGCGCATTCGCACCTCCCCTAGTATCGGGCGCTTCGTGTGTTAATTGAGACCCCAAACCCCCATTGATCCAGATCAAAGCACCAAGCGAGCACATTCTTTAGGGTAAAGCCATCTTAACCGAAAAGAAGGATGTATTATGTTCAAGAAAATTGTGGTTGGGCTGGATGGCTCTGAAAACTCTGAAAATGCATTGCGCATGGCTTGTGATATCGGCAAAAAATACGGGTCTGAAATTCATCTGGTGTACATCGTGCACCCCGAAACTGTTGGAATTGCGGTGGGTGCTGTTGCTGGGTTTCATGCAGCAACGACCATGGAAACCGCCGAAGAAATTAAAGCGGTAGGTGAAAAGCTGTTGGCATCCGGTGCAGCCATTGCCAAGGACTGCGGCTATGATGACACTAAGGCGCATATGTATAGCGGCAGGCCTGCCGATCAGATATTAGAATGTGCCGAAGAATGCGGTGCTGATCTGATTGTCACAGGTCGTCGTGGTTTAGGTGCTGTTGGCAGTCTGCTATTAGGCAGCACAACCCAGCGCGTAAATAAATTAGCAAAATGCGCCTGTTTATCCATAGCATAACGCCGATCTGTATGTGGTCTTGACGCTGCCAGACAACTAACGCAGTTTCAGGACTATGACAGACGTTAAAAGCCTGCTGGGTACGTGGTACCTGCAATCGATGACAACTGAATTTGACGATGGCACGGTAATATTGCCTTATGGCCCATGTGCTATGGGGCGTATTCATTATGCCGATGACGGGTTTATGGCAGCACATCTTTGGAACCCTGATCGTCACGTTAAAGGGCCAAAAGATGCCAACCCTGACCCTGCATATTTTTCATACACGGGGGTTTATCGGATTGAAGGTAATCAGGTTATTCACACGGTTGTTGCAGCAACACCCGCCAGTTGGACGGGCGTAGATAAGCTGCGCACAATCAAATGGGTTGATGACGATGTAGAACTGACTGCCGACGTGATCTTTGAAGGTAAACTGGGGCGCGGCGTGCTTAGGTGGGGCCGCGAGAACGCAACATAGTGCGCTTATATGTCGGTGGCTTGGTTCACCTGCCAACTTGACAGCCGATAGACAGGATTGCAAACCTGTGGCTATGAAACATATCCAGTTTATGTGTGCCCTAATTTTTTTGGCAACCCCCAGTTTTGCACAAGATGCCTATGAGGTGACCTTTGTCAAAAAAATTCTGTCGCAAGCTCAGGCCAAGTCATTTGCGACGCAGCGCGAATATTGTGGTTATATCGGGATCACCCCCGCTGGCAGGTTAAAGGCAACATCGCCGAAACGCGGGCAGCTAGACAGCTGTTATGCCCACACCCCCCCTAACAATCTAGAAATTATCGCATCCTACCACACCCATGCAGCCTTTGATCCTGAAGCCGACAGTGAAGTGCCATCATCCGTAGATATGCTTGCCGATATGGGCGAAGGTATAGACGGCTATATTGCAACACCGGGCGGACGGGTATGGTTTATTGATGGTCGACGCGGGATAGCCCGGCAAATCTGTGGCATACGCTGCATTATTTCGGATAAATACTTTAAGTCAGGCGCATATAATAGAGTTAGAGCGCGTTATACACTGCGACAATTACAAAGACGTGAAGATGATTTGTAACGGCTAGTGCAATACTTCATGCCTTAATATTTCGTTAAATGACCTAGGAATTGCCACATTTTAGGCTTTGGAATTTCACTTTTTGTTGACAGATTGGAAACAATAATACGTAAAAATTAATCAGTAGTAGGTGTAAAAATGAAACCGTTCAAATTGGAAGCCAAGCACATGGTCAACATCAAAGAAACCGCATTCCCAAAAGATGCTTCAACACGTTTAATGCATGATTTGATTAAAAACCCAGACGCTGTAATTGCAGCTTTGGATACTACATCATTGCGCTTTTCATTAATGCCGCAAGAACGCCGCGCAATTCGTCTAGGTTAGTGTGTTAGAACCTACGTCTAGCTTGATCTACCTACATATATCTGGCAGCTGTTCAGTATAGAAATATACTGGATAAAAATGTGCGTAAAATTATAACGATAGTTTTTATACTTATAGCTGCAACTGGCCTTATAGGATGGTTTTTATCAGCCCCTAGTTTCATTTCACCTTCAGCATTTGCAAACATTACAGGTAATACCACTCAAGGAGAGCAGGTTTTTTATGCTAGCGGCTGTGCATCTTGTCATGCTGCCCCTAAAGCTACAGGTGAAGCCAAAAAAATCTTATCAGGCGGCAAACATTTCAAAAGTGATTTTGGAACGTTCTTTGCGCCGAACATTTCGCCAGATCCTGACTTTGGTATTGGTAAATGGACAATGCTGGATTTTGCAAATGCTGTGCAAAAGGGTACATCCCCCAGTGGCCAACATTACTACCCTGCCTTTCCCTATACATCCTATTCCCGCATGACGTCACAAGATGTCGCTGATCTTTTTGTATACATGAAAACCCTACCAAAGGTACAAACACCTAATCAATCACATCACCTAGGATTTCCTTTTAATATACGCCGTGGTTTGGGTTTATGGAAGTTGCTGTTTGCATCACAAAACCCCGATTTAAGCCTATCAAACGACCCAGAAGTGCAGCGTGGGCGTTATCTGGTCGAAGGGCCTGGGCATTGCGGCGAATGCCACACCCAGCGCAACCCTATTGGTGGCCTGAATTACGACCGATGGTTGGCAGGCGGCCCCAGTCCTGAAGGTACAGGGAAAATTCCGAACATAACTTCGGGTGAAACAGGCATCAATTCATGGGCAAAAGCAGATATAGAAGCCTATTTAAAAACTGGATTTACACCTGATTTCGATACCGCTGGCGGCTCTATGGTGGATGTGATCGACAACACCTCACACCTTTCAGACAGCGATATTAAGGCAATCGCTAAGTATCTTAAGGCCATACCCGCGAAATAAACATTAAGCCTTGCGTTATATAGTATTCCCCTGCAAACCGCTTTTCATATTTACAGGCAGGAGATAACAATGCGCAAAGTTTTAATCACAGGTACCGCGGGCTTTATTGGCTTCCACCTTGCTTCCCATATGCTTGATGAAGGTTTTCAAGTTATTGGTTTTGACGGAATGACAGATTATTATGATGTAAGGTTGAAACAACGCCGTCATCAAAAGTTGCTGCAAAACCCTAATTTTCACTGCGTTGAAGCTATGTTAGAGGATTTTGACACGCTGCATAAACTTGTCGATGAAACGCGGCCCGACATTATTGTGCATTTGGCAGCACAGGCAGGTGTCCGCTATTCACTGGAAAATCCCCGTGCCTATATCAACACCAATATTATCGGCACGTTCAATGTGATGGAGTGTGCGCGCGAATTTAATGTAGGGCATTTGCTGATGGCAAGCACATCATCGGTATATGGCTCCAACACCGATATGCCTTTTATTGAAACCAGCAAAACCGATACCCAGCTGACAATCTATGCCGCCACAAAAAAAGCCAACGAAAATATGGCCCATTCTTATGCGCATTTGTGGAAAACACCCACCACGATGTTTAGATTTTTCACCGTTTACGGTGCATGGGGTCGGCCTGATATGGCCCTGTTCAAATTTGTTGAAGCCGCGTTGAAAGGCAAATCCATTGATGTTTATAATAATGGCGATATGGCGCGGGATTTCACCTATGTGACCGACCTTGTGCATGGTATCCGCCTGTTGTGTGATACCCCACCTGTTGAACCAGAAACACCTGAGGACATCCCTGTGGGTGACAGCCTAAGCCCAGCAGCCCCTTACCGCGTGGTTAACATCGGCAATAATGACAAGGTGCAACTGCTAGATTTCATAAATGAGATTGAAGCCGCCATTGGCCAACCGATTGAGCGCAATTATATGGAAATGCAAAAGGGCGATGTACCAGCCACATGGGCCAATTCAGAATTGTTACAAACCCTGACAGGCTACAAACCACAGACATCTGTAAAAGAAGGTATTGGCAAGTTTGTGGCTTGGTACCGCGATTACTATCAAGTATAAGGTTAAGCCAGCCGCCTAAACGTGGCTGGCGCTTCGCTGTGGTATTTTTTAAACACCCTGCTAAAAGCGGCTTCGGATTTATAACCCGCATCCTCTGCAATCTTGATAATCGGATCGTCAGTACTTGTAAGTTGTTGACTGGCTATTTGCATCCGCCAACTGGTTATATACCCCATTGGGGTCAAGGTCATGCGTTTCACAAACCGTGTTGCAAAAGATGTTCGTGACAGGCCAGAAACCTTTGCCAAACTATCCAGTGTCCAAGGATATGAGGGATCTTTGTGAACCGCCGTTAGAGCTTTGGAAAGATTAGGGTCTGCAAAGCCAGACAATACTGGCATACCAGCCCCTTCATCGTTCAAGTAAACCCGCAATGCCTGGGCGAAAATAATCTCTGACATTTTTAGCGCGATTAAGTCGCCCCCCATCCCCCCACGTCCTGCTTCTGTTCCGATAACACGCAAGGTGTTTTCCATCCACTGGCCAGCGGCCTCACCGTAATTGCGAATATGAATATGGGATGGCAAAGCATCAATCAGCACATGGCTTGCATTTTTAGCAAATGAAAAATGTCCACAAACAAGCTGTGTTTCATGGTCAGTGCCAAGCTCGCCATAAACCAAAGTGCCCGATCCAGTATAGCCAGAATCCTCAATAACCTTATCCAACATAACGGCCTGATTTTCGGTTGTAGGATCACAAAAAAGCGTATGTGTGGCCCCGCGTGGGATGATAATCAAATCACCTTGTTCCAACATCACAGGATCTTTTGCCTGCCCTACCCGCACAAGGCAACGCCCCTTATGGGCAAAATGAAACCGCGCCACATTTTGGAAGGGTGGCACAAGCACGCTCCATGGTGAGGTAAAGGACGTGCGAAAATACAGCGTTCCAGATAATTGTAACCGAGATAATATGTCACTTAATAAATCCATAACCAAACTCCATTCGTTACTTTCAATTAATAACGCAAACCGATGTATCTTGAAAGTATTTGTACGATCAGTCACTTTTTTCGAACTATCAATCATTAATATACCAAAACATTCGGTCTATCAGTAATTCATCACTCAGTGAAATCTGATGTAACTGTAATTTTCAATAAGGAAAACCCAATGACTTTAAAATCAACTTTTCTAGCAGCTGGTATAATCGCATCTTTTGCAAGTTTTGCCCAAGCAGAAAACCCCGCCGATCTGAATGATCTGCAAATCGCACATGTCGCTTATATCGCTGACAATATCGACATTCGATATGCACATCTTGCACTTGCGATTTCCTCAAACCCAGCCATTCATACCTTTGCACAAACCATGATCCGCGATCATACCGCCATAAATGAACAAGCTTTGGCACTATTGGCAAAACTGGAAGCACAACCACAAGATAATTTCCTAAGCCAAGCGCTGCAAGAAAATGCAGAAAAGCTTATTACCGAAATGAGTATGTTGCGCGGCGCTGAATTTGATAAATTCTATGCGGCTAACGAATTGGCCTACCATAAGGCCGTGAATGATTTGGTCGGTAATGCATTCATTCCAAACATCGAAAATGCTGAAGTGAAGGCATTATTTGAAGCAGGGCTAGAGATTTTTAAGGCACATGAACATCATGCAGACATGATGGTAGCCGACTTAAAGTGATGCAAAAACTCAGCAGACGATTTGTTCTGACTGGTTCCGTGACAGCAAGTGTTGTCGCGGGACTTAGTAAAGCGTGGGCTGGTTCAACTAACACTGAACACATAATAAGCATCCGCAAATTCAAGTTTAAGCCACGCGATATCCAAGTTCGGATTGGTGATACCATCAAATGGGAAAATCACTACTTGGCACCCCACACTGCAACTGGGGAAGCAGATACATGGGATACTGGGCCTTTGAAAAAAGGGCAGAGTAAAACATTAAAAGTAACGGCACAAATGGCGGGTAAATATTACTGTGCTTTCCACCCGCAAATGAAAGGGCAGATTACTGTTGAAACATAAAGGGTGCTCAAAAACCAAATATCTTTTTTAAGATATTTGGTACCCGCGGCCGGACTCGAACCGGCACGGCCGAAGCCCAGAGATTTTAAGTCTCTTATGTCTACCATTCCATCACGCGGGCATGCTTGATGTTGGCGCACAATCGCTTTTTCAGGGGCATTTGTAAACAAAGCAAATGGTGAAAATGCAAAATTTTTATTGTACCAATTTTTACCTTATATATTGCCAAGCTGAAAACGCAGGGCTACCACTTGGGCAAGCAGAGGTTTTTAAAATGCCTACCCCTTACGACGCCCCGTTAGACAGTATAAAAGATACAACCCATCCTGTTGAGGAACGCGATAATTTGCGTGGTATTATCTGGATGTTGGTCTCAGTTATTGTCGCTAGTATTATGACGATTGCGGTGCGCTTGGTATCGCTGGAACTGGATAGTACGCAAGTAGTTCTTTACCGCTCGGTCATAGCCCTTATCTTTGTTGGTGTCGGGATAATTTTGGCAACGCCTTTGCGTAAAAAACTATCCTTTACCAAACCTTATCAACATATCATTCGCGGGGCATTGGTAGCGATTGCCACGCATTTCGGATTTTACACAATAGCCACTATTCCGTTGGCAACAGCCACGGTTTTATTTTTCACAGCCCCGATTTTTGCAACTTTATTGTCGGTTCTCATCCATAAAGAAACCATCGGGATGCGGCGCCTTATGGCAATCTTTGCGGGTTTTCTTGGCGCTATTGTTGTCTTACGCCCTGGGTTTGGTGCGTTAGAGTTGGGGATGCTGACAGCCGTGGGAAGTTCCTTAACGTTCGCAGCCGCCCTAACCATGTCACGCAATCTAGCACAGGCAGATGGGCCCTTAAGTACGTATTTATCGTCCATTATTATTACCACCCTTCTTACAATACCAATCGTTGGGACAGATTTACCTGCTCCACAATCTGTAACGGTTTGGGTAGCTATCATATTAGTCGGTCTTACCAGCATGGTGCGTGGCATTGCGGATATTCAGGCTTACCGCCATGCCGAGGCTGGAATTCTGGCCCCTGTCGCCTATACACGTTTGGTGTTCATCGGCATTGCAGCTTATTTTATGTTTGGCGAAAAGCCCGACTGGCAGACAGTACTGGGGGCTGTGATTATCATCGGTTCCACACTTTATATTGCCCAGCGCGAGGCGGCTTTAAAGAAGCGGGTTAAGGTTAAACAATCACCGTAACACCGCAATGTCCCAGTTGGGACACATAGTTAACCTATTGAAATAAATTAGTTTATACAAAAAATCACCCTGAACTTCGGGCTAACCCGTAGGGTGGGCTTTCGCTCACGCGTTGCAATGGTAATTCCAAACGCATGGATGGTTTTATGGGTGGGGAAATGTTACGGTGTGATGGATTGGTTCGTTGTTACGCATGGGCGATCCCCCGCCCTACGTTTGCTTTTCAAAGGGGTACACATTTGAGCGACTTAAATTTCAGCCATAAGTTTCCACGCTTGTTTCAGCGGAACTGGCCACAAAGCGCACTCGATAAGCAAATCGGTGACATTGACATTGATGATCTATGTCGAGAGTACAAACAATTGGTTTTGGATGCACCTCATCGGGGATCCGTCTCCAAACCCTATATTGTCGGCCACAGCGGCATCCCAACGTCAACAGCCGGCAGTAATAGGCGAGAAGAACATATCGCTATCGCTTTGGTAAACATGCCCCGTCGGTGGCCATTACCGAATGGCGGTTGGTTTAACTACATCGATTATCAAATTCCCCTTAAAGCCAAACGTAATGATCAGGGTATAGGCAAAATAGACATGATCGGCTTGTCTGATCGCGGTAGAATTATTGTGATAGAGTTGAAAGTCATTGGTGAATCCAAGGGCATAAGTGATCCTCCGCCAACAGCCCTGATGGAAGGAATTCGCTATTCGGCAATCGTTGAGGCAAATCACGACCAGATCAAATCCGAGATCGAACAAGAACACGGGTTGATTGTTTCAGATGAGCGTCCAGTTGTTCTGGTTCTTGCTGAACGGAACTGGTGGACATCGTGGCTTGGCGTCTCTGCTGCGGGCGATTGGGGATCACAGTTTCGAAAGGTTGCCGATGCCGTTCAAGGGCAGCTTGGGTTGTCAATTCAATTTGCGGCGCTCGATAATTGCAATCTGATCTATGGCGCGGATGGAGTTGCACCGCGACTAACCAAAGTCCCTATGCATTATGATGTTTCGCTCAGCGAGCCCGCAGTTTTCGGTGCGCCATTGTCTGTTTGAATAGCCCCCACTGATCTGTCTGAGGTCAGTGGCGTAGGGTGGGCTTCAGTCCACCCTACGCTTGCTGCACTAAGTTTTGATTTCCAATAGGATTGTTTTATGGACTTATCTTGCTTGCTTTATATTGAGACCTTTGAAGAACCCGCCACGCTGCAACAACGGATAGCATCGCTTTTCGGTGGAACTATATCGCTGGGGTCAATATCTAACGAATTCATCTATATTGATCTTAGTTTAAATGATAGCCGTGATCGCAAAAGGTTTTTGCGTGAAAGAAGGTTTGTCTTCTCAAAGTATTGTGCTGAAATTGACCCTGTAGATGAAATTTGTTTGACCGCAGAAAAGGTAGATCCAGAAATTTACCTTGATATTCTTATGCATATTATAATGGAACTGAGGAAATCAGGTGCCCAGGTAGCAGCAAGCTGCGAATATGAAGATTTGGTTGCAGAAAAAACAGGTTGGAACTAGAGCACAACAACACCTGTTCATCCACCTGTTGCTACGGGCTAACCCGTAGTGTGAACTTCAGCCCACCCTACGGTTCTAAAGCGCCTTTCGTGCAGCAAGGGCAGCCGTGATGGTGCCGTCGTCCAGATAGTCCAACTCACCCCCGATAGGTACGCCTTGGGCCAGCAGGCTTAGGTCTACTTCCATATCTTCCAGCTGGTCTGCGATGTAATGGGCGGTGGTTTGGCCGTCTACGGTGGCGTTGAGGGCTAGAATGACCTCTGTTATGTTTTCATCCCTGACGCGGGTCACCAGCAGCGGAATACGCAATTCCTCTGGCCCGACCCCGTCAAGTGCCGATAGGCATCCGCCTAACACATGATAGCGCCCCTTAAAGGCCGCAGCGCGCTCCATCGCCCATAGGTCGGCCACATCTTCAACCACGCAAATTTGGCCGTTCTGGCGTTTGCCGTTTGTGCAAATATCGCACAAATCTTCCGTACCTATATTGCCGCAAAGCGTGCATTCGCGGGCGGTTTGGGCGACATTGAACAGGGCATCTGACAACGGATTCAGCAGGATTGAGCGTTTCTTGATAAGATGCAAAACCGCACGACGCGCAGACCGAGGCCCCAGCCCAGGCAGCTTGGCCATCAAGGCAATCAGATTGTCTATGTCTGTGTTTTTACTGCTCACACGCGCCTCTAGAACGGCAGTTTCATACCTGCAGGCAGGTTCAGGCCTTCGGTGATTTTTGACATTTCATCTTTTGATGCAACAGCCGCTTTATCTTGTGCGTCATTAATTGCAGCCACGATCAAGTCTTCGACAACTTCTTTTTCGCTTGGCACCAAAATTGACGGGTCAATATCAAGCCGCCGCAGCGTACCCTTAGCTGTCACAGTTGCCGAAACCAGCCCAGCGCCGGCATCACCAGTAACCTCAACTTCATCCAATTTTGCTTGGGCATCTTCCATTTTGCCCTGCATTTCCTTGGCTTGTTTCATCAGATTAGCCATATCGCCCAACTGACCCATTCCTTTTAACATTGTGTATTCCTTATAGGTTAAACATCTTCAAACGGATCCCAATCGTCCGCTTCTTCTTCCAGATACTGCACCGATGCATCGCTCATCGCATTCAAATCCGCAAGCGTTTTCACGTCGCGTATTTCGGCCCCCGGAAACGCCAGTAAAACCGCCTGCACCATGTCGTGTTGCATCGCTTGACCTTGCAGATCATCCCGGTGGGCTGTGCGTTCTTCAGCCAACGTGGCCCCACCACCATCAGAGACAACAGTCACGCCCCAGCGCACCCCCGTCCAGCTTAGTAAACGTTTTGCCAATCTTGTGGCCAGATCATTCGGTGCATCATTGGCTTGTTGAAATTCTATGCGGCCCGGTGAATATTTGGCCAGACGCACATGTTTTTCTACATCAACCAATAACGTCATATCACGCCGCGATTTAATCAACGCGATCACATGGGAAAATTCGGGGAAACCTGCCAACGCAGTCTCTGATTGTTCTTGCGGTTGCACCGCTTGCCCGCCACCTGCAATCATCGCTGTAGGGCCAGAGGAAACAGTACCTGTTACAGTAACCGATGATGTGGCTTGGGTGCCGCCATTGCCAGTGGATGTAACACCGCCACCACCGCCTGTTGGTGGGGTGGGTGGCATATCTTGTAATTTGCGCACCAACTCTTCTGGGCTGGGTAACTCGGCCACATGTGTCAGCCGAATAATAGCCATCTCTGCCGCCATCATCGCATTCGGTGCTGCTGCCACTTCTTCTAATGCTTTTAACAGCATTTGCCACATACGGGTCAGGGCGCGCATTGGTAAATCACTGGCAGCTTGTTTGCCGCGCTCTCGTTCATCGGGTGATACGGTCGGGTCATCAGCGGCATCAGGTGATAGCTTTATCACAGATACCCAGTGGGTAATCTCAGCCATATCGCGCAACACCGCCATAGGGTCAGCACCTTCAGCGTATTGCGATGACAGTTCGTTCAACGCACCTGCCGCATCGCCCTTCATAATCAGATCAAACAGGTCCAAAACCCGCCCGCGATCAGCAAGGCCCAGCATAGCGCGCACTTGCTCAACGGTGGTTTCACCTGCACCGTGGGCAATCGCTTGATCCAGTAGGGAAAGCGCGTCACGCACAGAGCCTTCGGCGGCCCGTGTTATCAATGCCTGCGCATCTTCGGCCACTTCCGCATTTTCCAATGTGGCTATTTTTTGCAAATGTGCCATCATCACTTCGGGCTCAATGCGCCGCAAATCAAACCGCTGGCAGCGCGACAGTACCGTCACGGGAATTTTGCGAATTTCTGTGGTGGCAAAGATAAACTTCACATGTTCAGGTGGCTCTTCCAGCGTTTTTAGCAGCGCATTAAAGGCACTGGTCGATAGCATGTGAACTTCATCGATTATGTAGATTTTATAGCGTGCAGACGCTGCACGGTAATGCACACTGTCGATCAGCTCACGAATATCATTCACACCTGTGCGGCTGGCAGCATCCATTTCCATCACATCAACATGACGCCCGTCGGTGATGGATGTGCAGTTATCACATACCCCACAAGGTGCAATCGTCGGGCCGCCCGTACCATCGGCCCCAATACAGTTCATCCCCTTAGCGATAATCCGAGCCGTCGTGGTTTTCCCCACACCGCGCACACCCGTCATCACAAACGCATGGGCAATACGATCCGCTTCAAACGCATTTTTCAGCGTTTGCACCATCGCATCTTGCCCTATCAAGTCTTCAAAAGTTGCAGGGCGGTATTTGCGCGCCAGCACTTGATAGCCTGTGTCAGTTGTGTTGGACATTAAGACCTTACTCCCATGATCCCACAGACACTACTAACAGTTCGCGCAGATTGCCAGTTCAACATCACGCAAATGCGCGGGAAAGTTTGAAAATTGGGGAAGGTATAGATTGTGGCGCGCTAGAAGCGTGACGGTTAATTTGGTTGCGATGCTCATAGTGTTACAGCAATGGCCGTTGTGCAGACAAACCTGCCGTTCACGCAACATCCATCTGTTTTAACATTGCGGCCACAATCGCCTCTGGAAAATCTTCTTGAAGAAGATGCCCTGAATTTGCGATAGGTTTGCATGGGGTGCCTGCGATCAAAGCTGCCAAATCATGTCCTTTCTGAATTGGAATCCATTGATCTTCTTCCCCCCAAAGGACGCTAACTGGGCAATCCAGTTGCTCATATAGCCCCTGTACTTCATCAGTGTATGCCTGATCCATCTGTGCGATCTGGCGATAAAATGCTGGTTGGCCTGTGTCACCGACCCAAGGCGCCGAATAGATATCCAACGTCTCTTCTGAAAGCGTCTGATGAGCTGCGGTTTGCAGATAAGCGCGCAAAAGCGCCATATGCATATAGCCTGGCATCCCCGAAAACGCATCGTCATACTGCCTCACATGCTGCACAAAGGGTGATCCCCACGGTGCGAGTGCTACTGCATCGAAGATCGTCAATGAGGAATACCGAAGACCATTCAGGAAGTATCCACGCAACGCTGTTGCTCCGCCGAAATCATGTGCAAGTACGTGAGGACGATCCAATCCCCAGCCTTCGAAAAGCGCAGCAAGTACATGGTTTTGTACACCAAGTGATACGTCCTGTCCCTCACACATCTCAGATTGACCATAGCCAACCAAGTCAAAGAAGTAGATTGAATATTTATCTTTGAGGTGGGGCACAATGTTGCGCCAGACTTGAGATGAAAATGGCGTACCATGTATAGCAACAAGGGGTGGCCCGTTTCCTTCTTTTCCCCATCTTACTGTGTTTCCGTTAATCTCTGATGTATTGGGTAGTTGCAGCATTTCGATTCTCATATTGACTATTAGCTAAATGACTATATGAAGATAACTATGGATAGGTCAACTCAAATCAAAGCCATGGCGAGTGAGCCGCGGATGGAAATTCTGCGCTTGCTAGCTGAACCGAAAAAACACTTTGCAAAGCAGTGGTCTGCCGACCCTGCTGAATTTGGAGTTTGCATGACATTGATTGCCGAGGCTTTGGATGTGGCACAGCCAACAGTAAGCCGTCATTTAGACATTCTAAGGCAAGCTCAACTCATCTCTGTGCGAAAACACCAAAAGTGGTCATATTGCCAGCGCAACGAAGTCGCAATCCGAGAATATGTTCATTGGTTAGGGCAAGAGCTTGTAGTTTCCAGCTAGGGCAGATAGGGCGCAAAGTAGTTATTCGTCGAATTCGTTCAATCGACGGCTTTTGGTTATAATTGAACCCTAAAACCAAATACCATATGCACGCATATTTTATGTGATTATTAAAAAATATCAATTACTTGACCCCATGTCCCAACTGGGACATTTCCAAGAAACGCCGATACTTGTGAAAAAGTGAGAGGCTGGACAGCGACCCAAACGGGACTCGTTGTGGCTGCTTCCTTCCGGATCTGACCAAGTTGGCGAGGCGCTTACCCGCGCCAACCTCTCAGCGCCTATTTATAGACTTCTATTCCCAGCTTCAAGGTGATCTAATGTAAAATATACAATTAATAAGAGTGGATTAAAACGCATGCGAACCGCCGAAAACGTCACATTTGGGGCCTCATCCCTAGACCGCGCAGCACATTTGCGCAAATCCGCCCCAGAACTGGCAAAAGACCCTTCTAGCAAAGCGATTGTATTGTGGCGCGGCAAACCGCTTGTCGACATCAAAACTACCAAAATTGTACAAGTTTCGTTAAATCACCCGATTCTAATTGGATCGAAATCACAGATATTTTTAGGATTAAGTGCAAGCTTGCCCATGTTTGCCTATGATATTTCCCATTGGGAACCTGACCGCTCTGCTGATGATGCGTCATTTCTAGATGAAACGGTTCAACAACACCCCGATGCCCCGAACGGCAGTGCTTTTCAGGAAACACGCGCCATTATGGCTGTTTTATCACGTGATGACGCCGAACTGACCGCCGCTGCCAAAGGCGTTTTTAGCTGGCATCTTAGCCACCAGTTTTGCGCAAAATGCGGTGCTGCCACTGAAATGGCAGACGCAGGTTGGCAACGCACTTGCCCGACATGCAGCACATCACATTTTCCGCGAACAGACCCTGTGGTAATAATGTTAATCACCGATGGAAACAAAGTACTGCTGGGGCGATCCCCCCACTGGCCTAAAAAAATGTACTCACTTCTGGCAGGGTTCATGGAACCAGGAGAAACGATTGAGGCCGCCGTGCGCCGTGAAGTCTTTGAGGAAAGTAGCGTCACCGTAGGCAAAGTCGGCTATATGACCAGTCAGCCATGGCCGTTTCCATCATCCCTGATGATAGGGTGTTGGGGTGACGCCACATCAAGTGCAATAAAGCTGGATGAAAACGAGCTGGAAGATGCATTATGGGTCACCAAAGAAGACATCATAGAGAGTCTTAGTGGCAACAGTGATGGCATCCTTCCGTCCAGAAAAGGATCAATCGCGCAGTTTTTAATAGAAAATTGGGTAAAAGACAGTATAGCCTGAAATTAAATATAAAAAACGAGCAGAAAATGAATTTTTTAAGCAAACAGGACGTTAAAGCACCTGCTGATCATGTGTTTGAACAGCTAGCAGATTTCGACTTTTACGAATCCTACGCAATGCGCCTTGGTGCACAGGTGATGCGCCAAGACAATTATACTCAGCCACAACCCGGTATGAGTTGGAATATAAAAGGCCATGTGCGCGGCAAGGATCGGAATGTTGAACTGACATTGGATAGCTATTCGCCAAGCGATACCCTATCCTATATTTGCACGTCAAAATCACTTAATGCCATCATCAACTTTAACATCATCCCCTTAAGCAAGACCGAAACTAGGATCAAAGTTATGGTCGATGTGCAGCCCAAAGGCCTGTCTGCCCGCGTGGCAATGCAATCAGCAAGGCTTGCCAAAAAGAGTTTGGACAGGAAATTTGATGCTCGTATGCACGATTTTGCCAATAAAATCAGCGAAAAATATCACGGGTAATTAGAAAGCTGGGAAGGTTTATGCCGTTTGCCTGAATATATCCGTTTTATACACGCCCAATATTTCTAAATGTGTGGTAAAATACGTCAATTCTTCTAGGGCGCGCTTTAATTCCGGATCGTCAGGGTGGCCGATTACATCTGCATAAAACTGTGTAGCGGTAAAAGAACCCTCTATCATATAGCTTTCCAGCTTAACCATGTTCACCCCGTTGGTCGCAAAACCACCCATCGCTTTATAAAGGGCTGCAGGAATGTTGCGCACACGAAATACGAAAGTAGTCATGAATTCGTCGTTACCGTTTTCAGGGAAGTTTTTTTCGGGAGACATCACCAAAAACCTTGTGGTGTTATGTTGGTTGTCCTCAATGTGATGCGCCAGCACTTCAAGCCCGTAAATATCCGCAGCCATTTCAGAGGCAAGTGCGCCCATATCAGTTGCATCAGTACTTGCTACAGCCTGCGCAGAGCCTGCCGTATCAGCCCCCGCAACAGGTGCAATATCGTGTTTTTTCAAAAATTTCCGCACTTGCCCCAGTAATACAGTGTGACTCATGGCAAATTTTATATCTTCCAGCTTTACACCTTTTTTGGCCATCAGATTAATATGAACACGAACAAAATGTTCACCGACAATGTGCAAACCCGACTCTGGTAATAGACTGTGAATATCTGCGACCCGCCCATATGTAGAGTTTTCTACTGGCAACATCGCAATATCTGCACGTCCAGATTTAACCGCAGAAATAGCCCCTTCAAAAGTATTGCACGCGATTGCCTGTGCATTTGGAAAGGCTTCTGAACATGCCTGATGTGAATAAGCGCCTAATACACCTTGAAAAGCTACTTTTGCTGGGGATATGTTCATATTCATTTCCTATTATGGCGTTTCGTCGCGGTTCTACACCTTGATTGCGCGTAAGGGAAGGCTTAGAAGGACGCAGTGAATCAGCGAATTAAGATTTCGTGCAGCGAAGGTGACTATACCATGGATACAATGTTCCTAACAAAAATCGTCGGCGGCGTCTGTGGCGCGCTATTGGTTTACCTGCTTATCAACTGGGGTGCAGATGCACTGTACAGCACAGGTGGTGGACATGGTGAAGGCGAGCATACGGCAGGCTATGTTATTGAAGTGGAAGAAGTCGAAGCGACCGATACAGCCGACGCAGGCCCAACATTTGAAGATATGATGGCATCTGCAGAAGTGGCAAAAGGCAAGAAAGTTTTTTCAAAATGTAAAGCTTGCCACAAAGTAGACGATGGTGCGAACAGTACTGGGCCACACCTGTTTAATATTGTAGATCGCGAAATTGGCAATGTTGCAGGGTTTGGATATTCCTCTGGCATGGCTGGCATTGGCGGCACATGGGATATTGACACGCTGAACGCATTTCTAGCGAAGCCAAAAGCATTAATCTCTGACACAAAAATGAGCTTTTCTGGTCTGAAAAAAGAGATGGATCGCGCAAATCTGATTACTTATCTGATGACAATCAAATAAGTTTCCTATCATAAAATTAAAACAGCCGCCTTTTGGGCGGCTTTTTATTGAAAACATTTCAATTCTCTCACACAATCGCGTATTGCTGTTTACCTGCACATTGTTTTACCTACATAATATTAAGGTAAATTCACAAGGTGTATGAAATGAAAACAATCGTGAAACTATTTGCTGCCTTTTGCAGTGGTCTGTGGCTAAGTTTAAGCCCGATACTGGCACAAGACGCCCTTATCAAATCTCACGGTATATCGACATTCGGGGATCTTAAGTATGGCCCCGATTTCAAGCATTTCGATTATGTAAATCCCAACGCCCCCAAAGGTGGTGAATTTTCAACATGGGGGTTTGGCACTTTTGACAGCATGACACCTTATATTTTAAAAGGTCAGGCCGCCGCATTATCATCAATTTTCTTTGAAAGCCTTATGACTGGCAGTTCAGATGAGCCAGACAGCATGTACGGTTTATTGGCTGAAACCATTGAGTACCCCGAAAACCGTCAGTGGGCCGCTTTCAATTTACGCCCCGAAGCCCAGTTTTCTGATGGCAGCCAAGTAACAGCAGATGATGTGGTTTTCTCATTTAATATTCTCTATGAAAAGGGCCGGCCTAGCCTTAAATCCGTATTGCGAGATGTGGAAAACGTAGAGGCATTAACCCCTTTAAAAGTGAAATTCACCTTCAAGGAAGGCTCTAATACGCGTGAAATGCCTTCATTGGTTGCAGGACTACCTGTTTTTTCAAAAGCATATTACGCTGATCGCGACTTTGCTGAAAGCACGCTAGAACCGCCATTGGGTTCTGGCCAATATCTGTTGGAAAAAGTCATTCCTGGGAAAACTGTTACCTATAAACGAAACGATGGTTATTGGGGTAAAGATTTACCCGTTAACATTGGGCAAAATAATTTCGAACGGATAACGGTTGAATTTTACACAGACAGCACAGCCGCATTTGAAGGCTTTAAGGGTGGTGTCTATGATTTTCGGGAAGAAAACTTTTCAAAGCTTTGGGCCACATCCTATAACTTTCCATCTTTAAGCAAAGGCTGGGTAGTTAAGGAAACCGTGCCAGACGGAAACCCTTCTGGCACGCAAGGTTATTGGGTAAACATGCGCAAAGAAAAATTTAAAGACGCACGCGTTCGCCAAGCCATTGGTATGATGTTTAATTTTGAATGGTCAAACAAAACCCTGTTTTACGGGCTTTATACCCGAACCGACAGTTTTTGGGAAAACTCACATATGCAGGCGACAGGTTTACCAAACAACGCCGAGTTAGCCTTATTGGAACCTTTAAAGGCTAATTTACCCGCATCTGTTTTTACGCAAGAAGCCTTTGTACCCATTACTTCAAAAACCACACAACTTGATCGTGCTGCTTTGCGAAAAGCAGGCAAATTGTTGGATGCCGCAGGTTGGAAAGTGGTAAACGGGAAGCGTACGAATGCTAAGGGTGACGTACTTTCAGTAGAGTTTCTAAACGATTCCCCCGCTTTTGAACGCATTACAAACCCGTTTATAGCCAATCTGAAACGTTTGGGTATTGATGCTAAACTTGAATCTGTAGATGCTGCCCAAGCAACCGAACGGCAAAAATCATTTGATTACGATATTGTTGTACAGCGCTTTGTAATGAGCAAAACACCTGGTATTGAGCTACGTCGTATATTTGGCAGCGAAACCGTTGATGCCATTGGGTCTACAAATTTAAGTGGCATGAATAATCCTGCGATTGACACTTTGCTGGAAAAGATAGAACAGGCTACATCACGTGAAGATTTAAACACTGCCGTACGCGCACTAGATCGCAGCCTACGCGCCATGCATATATGGATACCACAATGGTTTAAGGCGTCTCATAATTTGGTGTATTTAAACGTATATGAACATCCTGAAGAATTACCCCCCTATGCACTGGGCGAAATGGATTTCTGGTGGTACAACGCAGATAAAGCAAAGAAACTACAGGCCGAAGGCGCATTCTAAGAAATGGGAGCCTATATTTTACGAAGACTGTTGTTAATGATCCCAACGCTGCTTGGGATCATGATAATCAACTTTACCCTTGTGCAATTTTTGCCAGGTGGCCCGATTGAAACCATTATTTCGCAAATAGAACAAGAAAGTTCTGCCACAGATCGTATATCTGGTGGTGGCGGTGAAATTGGTGGCGGTGGCGCATCTGACAGTAAATACCAAGGGGCACGCGGCCTACCCGAAGATTTTATTAAAGATCTGGAAAAGCAGTTTGGTTTTGACAAACCACCACTAGAACGCTTTTTACTTATGATGGGTAATTATATGCGTTTTGATTTTGGCGAAAGCTATTTCAGATCAATTAGCGTTATTGATCTGGTTTTGGAAAAAATGCCCGTTTCAATCTCACTAGGCCTTTGGTCTACCCTGTTAGCTTATATGATTTCGATACCCCTTGGTATCCGAAAGGCCGTTAAAGATGGCTCTAAGTTTGATACGTGGAGTTCTGGCATCATCATTTTCGCCTATGCAATACCGGGTTTTCTTTTTGCGATACTTCTTTTGGTTTTGTTCGCCGGTGGGTCATATTTTAAAGCGTTCCCCTTGCGCGGAATTACGTCTGAAAACTTTAGTGAGCTTTCTTTTTTAGGTCAGGTATTGGATTATTTTTGGCACATCACACTACCCGTTTTAGCCAATACAATCGCGGCGTTTGCGACGCTGACATTGTTAACCAAAAACTCATTTCTTGACGAGATCAAGAAACAATATGTGGTAACTGCACGCGCCAAAGGTTTGACCGAGAATAAAGTTTTCTACGGACATGTTTTTCGCAATGCCATGCTAATTATCATCTCTGGATTTCCCGCATTGTTTATCGGTATATTTTTTGCAGGGTCTTTAATAATCGAAATCGTATTCTCACTAGATGGCTTAGGACGGCTTGGGTTTGAAGCAGCTGTTAACCGTGACTACCCAGTATTGTTTGGCACGCTATATGTGTTTGGGCTGATTGGTTTGTTGGTTAATCTATTGTCAGATTTGACTTACATCTGGGTTGACCCACGCATTGACTTTGAAAGTAGGGAAACTTGATGGCACTATTTCGCACCTCTCTTTCCCAGCGGCGTTGGGCCAATTTCAAAGCCAATCGCAGGGCATATGGATCATTGATTGTATTCTGTGTAATTTTCATTTTGTGCCTGTTTGCAGAGTTTATCGCAAACGACAAACCCCTACTGATAAATTACAAAGGCAGCTTATACACACCAGCCTTTCAATTTTATGCTGAAACCGAATTTGGTGGCGAGTTCGAAACCGAGGCTGAATATCCTGCCCCAGAAGTACAATGCTTGATCCAGTCAGGCGGATTAGAAGCCTGCCTGGATGACCCTGAAGCAACAATGCAAGATATAGCAGACGGTGATGTTGATGGCGCCGCAGTAGAGGCTGGCTGGATCTTATGGCCGCCAGTACCCTACAGTTTCAACACAATTAATTACGATGTCGAAACTGCCCCTTCGGCCCCGAATGCAAAACATTTATTAGGTACGGATGACCAAACCCGTGATGTGTTATCACGCATCATTTACGGGTTTCGTATTTCTACCCTGTTTGCTTTCGCTGTTGTTATAACCTCGTCATTGCTTGGTATATTAGCGGGTGCTTCAATGGGGTATTTCGGCGGTTGGGTTGATCTGGTTTTCCAACGTATTGTAGAAATATGGTCGAATATTCCTAGCCTTTACATCATCATTATCTTATCAGCCCTTTTCACTATGACGTTTACGCTTTTAACCATTCTTATCGCCCTATTCAGTTGGACATCCCTGGTAGGGGTGGTGCGAGCCGAATTTTTACGTGCGCGTAATTTTGAATACACCCGTGCTGCGCGCGCTTTAGGTGTTGGCGACTGGACAATTATGTTTCGCCATCTATTACCCAATGCAATGGTTGCCACGTTAACCTTGATGCCGTTCCTTGTGACAGGGGCCATCGGCGGTCTTGCATCACTGGATTTTCTAGGGTTTGGCCTGCCCGCCTCATACCCGTCCCTTGGTGAGCTGGCGTTACAGGCTAAACAAAACTTACAAGCCCCGTGGTTGGCATTTTCTGCCTTTTTCACATTCGCGATTATGCTGTCACTGCTTGTCTTTATATTTGAAGGCGTACGCGATGCATTTGACCCTAGGAAAACCTTTCAATGAGTGTGCCACTACTTGAAATTTCAGGCTTAAGCGTACGCTTTGGTAAAGACGAAAACGCTGTGGACGATGTAAGCTTTACCGTAAACGAAGGTGAAACCGTGGCCCTTGTAGGTGAAAGCGGTTCAGGCAAATCTGTTACAGCATTATCCACTATTGATTTACTGCCAGATAGTGCAGCTATATCTGGATCGGTAAAATATCGCGGCACACAGATGGTAGGGGCAGATCAGGCCACTCTTAGAAGTATTCGCGGTAATGATATAAGCTTTATTTTCCAAGAACCGATGACGTCCTTGAACCCACTGCACACGATTGAAAAGCAACTAGAAGAAAGCCTTGCCTTGCATCAAGGAATAAAGGGCAAAGCTGCACGCGGACATATTCTTGATTTGCTAAACAAGGTTGGTATCCGTGACGCTGAAACACGGCTTAATGATTACCCACACACGCTATCAGGTGGCCAACGCCAACGCGTGGTCATTGCAATGGCGCTAGCCAATAGCCCTGACCTATTAATTGCTGATGAGCCGACGACAGCACTGGATGTAACTATTCAGGCCCAAATCCTTGCGCTTTTGGCAGACATTCAAAAAGCCGAAGGCATGGGGTTGCTGTTTATCACCCATGATTTGGCTGTTGTACGTAAAATTTCAGACCGCGTTTGTGTGATGCAAGGCGGTAAAATTATTGAACAAGGGCCCACCGCACAAATATTCGAAAATCCGCAACACGCATACACAAAAAAGTTACTTTCGGCCGAGCCAACCGGCAGCCCTGAGCCCGTTAAAAGTGATGCTACTGAAATTGTAAGCACCAAAAACCTGCGTGTCTGGTTCCCTGTTAAACGCGGGTTGATGCGTAAAACGGTTGGTCATATCAAAGCAGTAAACGATGCTACATTCACCGTGCGCGAAGGCGAAACACTGGGAATAGTAGGTGAAAGTGGTTCAGGTAAGACCACGCTTGCATTAGCCGTTATGCGCTTAATTCGGTCAGAAGGGCCCATTCTATTTTTAGGGTCACATATTGACGGGCTCAAAGCCAAAGAAATGCGGCCCTTAAGGCGTGAAATACAAATGGTATTTCAAGACCCATATGGGTCGCTAAGCCCGCGTATGACCGTCGAGCAAATTGTCGCTGAAGGCCTAAGCATACATGCGTTGGAAAAAGGGCAGAACAGCCGCAAACTGGTTGAAGATATTCTTGTCGAAGTTGGCTTACAGGCGGATATGATTGATCGCTACCCACACGAATTCTCTGGTGGACAAAGGCAACGCATCGCCATTGCACGCGCAATGATCCTGAAACCGAAACTGGTTATTTTGGACGAACCCACTTCTGCATTGGATAGAACCGTTCAGCTGCAAATCATTGACCTACTCCGTAACCTGCAACAAAAATACGGGATGGCATATCTGTTTATCAGCCATGACCTAAAGGTCGTGCGTGCGGTCAGTCATAAAGTAATTGTTATGCGCCAAGGGGATGTTGTGGAAAGTGGTACTGGTAAGCAAATTTTTGATGCACCCGCTACAGATTACACCCGCGCCCTTCTTGCAGCAGCACTTGATCTGCAAGCCAAGTCGGGGGCCTTGGAATAGTTAGCACCGCTTGTATTTGTCTCTTGCCAAAGCAACCGATGCAGAGTAAATCCCACCTCGTGCACCGATAGCTCAGCTGGATAGAGTACCTGACTACGAATCAGGGGGCCAGGGGTTCGAATCCCTTTCGGTGCACCAACCACTTCCCCATATTATGACGGTGCATATTTAGAGCGGTTTAGTCGCGTGTTATCAAAGCGTTGGGAATACGGTTTTCAAATGGAGACGCTATAGAGGGCCCTAAAGAGCCGCCAATGCCCCAAAAGTCTCCACTGGCCAATTCCACCATCCGTTTTATGATTTAATCGTTATGTGGTTTGAACTTAAAGGGTCGCAAACAGCGCTCTTTGATCCTGCCAGTCGCTGGGCAGTTTGTAGCGCAGTAGCCATTCACTGGTTAGTCCAGTAGGTTGGCGACCTTCTGATATCATTTGCACAATGTCCGGCGCCAAGAATGCGAGTTCAGTGATTTGTTGAATGCGTCTTCTTGACGTACCTTCCTGCTTGATGATCTCGTCAAATGTATAACCTGCTTTAATCATACCAAACCATTTATACGCCTTTGCCAGATTGCGGATTAAAGTCATGTCTTTCGCAGGTTCAACATGGCCAATGATCAACTTGGTTTCCACGCCGCGCTTTCTGGTTTGGAAGGGTAAGGTGAATGTTAATGCTTCTTCGTTCAAAACATCTTTCGTAGCTTCGAACAATACGGCTAAGTGTTTATGATCAAGGGCAATTATTATCCGCCCCGGTTCAATCGATATTTTACCTATCAGATCAAAGAGGACGTTTTTATCGCACGCAATATTGGCAATCGCCGACATCGCTTTACTGATACTCTCTGTGGTGGGTGCAATCAGGATACTGGAGGCAACGTTGTCGTTCATATACTTAGGGATTGCTTTTGCGATCTGCTCTTCAAGCGGTGGTGCAGGCAGACGCCATCCGGTGATGTCTTTCTCTCCGGACTGCTTAATCAAACGATGCGAGATATAATACCGAAGACGTTTTCCGTTTTTCTTCGTGTGGCTGGGTGTCAGCCTATCCCCAGTTTCATCATAAAGCCTCCCCGCAAGCGGGGATGGTTCCACAGCTTTTGGTGGCTGCCCTCTGTCATAAGATGCCTTTGCCACAAGTAGGGTTTGTACATTGTCCCATAGGTCAGGATCTATGATTGCTGCGTGCTGCCCCTCATAGGTTTTATCTTTGTGACGAATGCGCCCGGCGTAAATCGGATTACTGAGAATGTGGTAGATATGGCCGCGATCAAAATAATTACCACCGCGCGTAATACCCTTAGCATTTGTTCTGCGTTTTGATCGCAGCTCCAGTTTGGCGGCCTCCTCTTTCACCAAGCGGATCAGCTTATGTTTTAAATATAGATCGTAGAGTGTTTTGATGGTTTGGGCCTCTTCTGCATTGATCTTCAGTGTTCTCCCATCTGCTTCATACCCAAGTGGTATATTCCCTCCCATCCACAGCCCTTTCTTTTTGGAGGCGGCTATTTTATCGCGGATACGCTCGGTTGTGACTTCCCGTTCAAACTGGGCGAAGGACAGAAGCACATTCAGTGTAAGGCGCCCCATACTGGTGGCTGTATTGAACGCTTGTGTGACGGACACGAATGACGCTTCTTTCGCATCCAACCTGTCCACCAGCTTGGCAAAGTCCGGCAATGATCTGGTCAAGCGATCAATCTTGTAAACAACGATCTGGTCAATATCCCCGTCATCAATCAGAGCCATCAACCTTTGCAGGGCCGGGCGTTTCAACGTGCCACCTGATATGCCGCCATCATCATAGTACTCCGGCAACAATACCCAGCCTTCATGCTTCTGGCTGGCGACATAGGCTTCACAGGCTTCCCTTTGTGCATCCAGAGAATTAAACTCCTGATCCAGACCTTCTTCGGTTGATTTGCGGGTATAGATCGCACAGCGGATCTTACGCATGCCTGACACCGCGTTTGCCCGTTAGTCCAAAGAACCTGGGGCCTGACCACTTGGCACCGGTTATCTTTTTGGCAATCGCTGTGAGGGATGCATACTCTTTCCCATCCATCTCAAAGCCATGTTCCAGCACACTGACCTGATAGGAGCGACCGTTCCATTCGCGCACCAATACTGCGCCCGCATTTAACGTTGTTATTGTCTCCACCTGTTCTGGCCCACTGGCATTACGCAAGGTGCGCAACGTCTTTACCGGAACGCCCCCCATCACCCTCGCCTGCTCTTCCCATGCCAACGCGGATTGTATCAATCGCAATGGCAGATATTTGGGTGGCGGACAGCCATATACCTTACGCCACTGTTTAATGAGCAGCGTTCGGTTTAAATCCCCTTCTGCCATTTGAATATTTGCAATTTTACCCATTCAGATATCCTCTCGTTAAAGCCGAAAGCCCCGGCCTCGTACCGGGAGAAGCCCGGGATGCGGGCTGACGTTGGATATCTTATGTAAGCAGTACCGCTCGTTTGATGGGCGAAGTCCAGTCCTGTTTGCGGTTTAAATGGTAACTAAGGGCGGATTGCGGACTTTGGCCTTAGTTGCAAAACTTACCAATGATTTCCCCAAACCAGCCGTTCGCAGGGAAAACCTTACACCAGCCACCCACGGTCAGCTCAGCAAACCTCAAATTTGTCCAATAATAGGTGCTGACCGCGACACATTCCAATCGAATATGATTGTGGTGCCCATATGTGTCCTTAACTGCGCCAAAGTATAGGTGACGACAGACTGTAAGCATCTTGTAAGTTTTCCCGTTCATTTCACCCATTGAAATTCCCTCGTATACATGGAGAAAACTATGAAATTCTTAACTATAATGATCGGGCTTGCCGTATCCTTAACTGCACCGCTTAATGCTGCATCGCTTCCTGCGTCTGGTAATTTAAAGTTCGATGTGATCCGCAAAGGTAAAGATATCGGGGATCATAGCTTTAAGTTCAACGGATCGGCAAACGCTTTCAGTGTGAAAGTCACTACGAACATCGTTGCGAAAATTCCGTTGATCCAGATAATAGCATATAGTTTTCAACATTCCAGTGTTGAGATGTGGCGCAATGGCAAGTTACAAAAACTGACTTCCACAACAAACGATGATGGTACACCAAACCAGCTTAATTCCGGCCCCAGTTTGAACCTGCCTGCCAGTCTTTGGAATGTTGACATTGTACGCCGCAAGAAACTGTTGAACACAATAGATGGAAAGATTATGTCGGTGCGTGCAGCTGATCTTGGGTCTGAAATGGTACCTACAAAAAGAGGGAAAATTCAAGCACGCCATTACCGTATCTCTGGTGAGCTAAAGCGCGATCTTTGGTATGATGCTAACGACGCCCTTGTGCGTGTATCATTTAAAGCGGATGATGGTTCTACAGTGACATACGTGCGAAAATAGGGCTTGGCCGATGCGGCTTCTATATGTGGAAGATAATGAAAAGCTGGCACAGAACATTTGTGCCAGTTTACAAAAAAGCAGTTTTACGGTGGATGTTGTTCACACGGGTGAAGACGCCATTCATGCGGCAAAATCCTATGAGTATGATGCGATTATACTGGATTTAGGCCTGCCCGATGTGGATGGGCTGATCGTGTTAAAAGAGATCAAGCTGGTAAAACCGGAAACCCCTGTGATCATTTGTACCGCGCGTGATGCGCTGGATGAGCGCTTGAAAGGGTTGAACTCTGGGTCGGATGATTACCTAGTGAAACCGTTTGATGTGTCCGAACTGATCGCAAGAATAAAAGCCGTTCTACGCCGCCCAGGCGGGGCATTGGGTTTGGTTCTGGAAGCCGGGAATATCCACTTCCACACGGTAGACCGTTCTGTTCAAATCTCAGGGAAATCCGCTAAGCTGTCAAAACGCGAACTTGATTTACTGGAGCTGTTCATGCGCCGCAAAGGGCGTATTCAATCGAAAGAGGCGATTGAAAATGCATTATATGGATTTGATGCGCCACCAACCCTGAATGCCATTGAAGTGGCAACTCACCGCTTGCGTAAAAAGCTGCTGTATTTAGGGGCAACATCAAAAATCCAAACACTGCGCGGTATCGGATATATTCTGGAAGATGATGGTCAATGAAATATTTTATCGCATTATTTGGTGAACGCAGTTCTTTGCGGCGCAGTTTGATCATAAATATCACCGCCGCTTTAAGCCTATGTATTGCATTGGCATCGGTTGTTTTGATCTATGAGTTTTATGAACATCTGGAAGAGAATATTGAAGAGGCACTGTATCAGGAAGCAAAAGAAATCATCGGACAAATTGATCCCGATCAAGATACATATGGGCTGAACCCGACCGCAATCCGGTTTTCAGGGATTGAAGGGTTATATCGCTATACCGTGTTTGATGGCACGGGAAAGCCGATTGCCGGCAATGAAACATCACCGCAGATGCAATCTCAGGTTTTGAAATTGGAAATAGGCAAAAGGACAGAAATACCTTTGCTGGGTGAACGTATGGGCATAGGGCTTCGTGCAAAGATCGACAATCAAGATTTCATCGTTTTGGTTTCCACCTATCCTAAAGCTACTGAAAGGACAAATTTTCAAAAGCTTGCTTATGAAGTGGAAGAACAAATCATATGGGTCGCTTTGGGTGTTCTGGTGGTTTTGGCCGCAGCCGTTTTGGCAACCAGAAGATCATTAATATCTTTGAGACCAATACAAAAACAAGCTCAGTTGATCGGGCCGACAGCCACGATAAAACGTTTGTCATTAAAACGGGTTCCATCCGAAATAGCACCTTTGATTACGGCTGTGAACGGGGCTTTTGATCGTCTGGAAAAAGGTTATCAGGCACAGCGTGATTTTTCATCCAATGTGGCGCATGAGGTCAGAACACCACTGGCCGTGTTACGTTCCAGCATTGAAATGATTGAGGATACTGAAGTAAAAGATACCGTTCGCGAAGATGTCTTGCGGCTGGATCGTATGTTCGAACAGATGATAGATCTGTCACGCGCCGATGCATTGGGTAAGAGCGCACATGTGCAGGTTGATTTAAAACGACTGGCTGTTGATGTGGCTATGGACATGAGTGCAGGTGCTTTGAAGGATAAAAAATCCTTGGCTGTAACAGGTGCCGATCAAAGCTTTGCCACAGGCAATATAGGGTTGATCCAGATTGCCGTTAAAAACCTGGTTCGTAACGCGCTTATATACTCACCGGTTGGCACCGAGGTGGAGATTGAGGTTTTGGGAAACCCATCCGGTATCAGGATTTTGGATCGCGGCGAAGGTATTAAAGAAGAACAAAAGCTGCATTTGTTCGAGCGTTTTCACCGTGGGGCAGCAGCAAATGGCAATGCACCCGGTTCTGGCATCGGCTTGGCGATCGTAAAATCGGTGGCAGATGCCCATGCGGCACAGATTAACATTCACGATCGCCAAGGTGGCGGCAGTCTCTTTGAACTTATTTTCCCGACTAAGTGATAAAATCACTTCTGTAAGTATTACGTAAGCCAAGCCGCCCTAATTGCCCTTCAAATCATGGTTGTTACAAAAATCATACTAAGATTGGTAAAATGGAAAAAAATACTCAATATTTTGAAACCGTGATTATCGGCACAGGGTTTTCAGGTTTGTTGGCGGCTATACGTCTGAAAAAAAAGAACTGTACTGATTTTGTCTTGTTGGAAAGATGGTCTGATATAGGTGGAACCTGGAAGGATAACACGTATCCGGGTGCCGAGGTGGATGTGCCGACCGGCTTGTATTCTGTTTCCTTTATTCCTTATAAATTCAAAAAAACATTTGCCCCGCAAAGCGAATTGCTGGCCTATACAAACTACATCATAGATAAGTTTGATATCAGAAAATACACACGGGTAAATCAAAACGTCACCAAACTGACCTATAATGAAAATGAATGTTTGTGGCATGTTGAGGTGGCGTCAGGCGAAAACTATACTGCGCGCTTCATTATCGATACCAGCGGCGTGCTGGCAAACCCAAAAACCCCTTACATTAAAGGTGCTGAAACTTTTCTGGGGGAAAAATTTCACACGGCGCAATGGGATCACAATGTCCCTTATAAAGGAAAAAAAATAGGTGTTATTGGCTCGGGATGTTCGGGCGTTCAGGTTGTTTCTGCCATTGCAGATCAAGTTGACAGGCTAACTGTATTTACCAGAACGCCCGAGTGGATACTGCCACGCTCGGACAGGACATACAGCACCTTAGAGCAGGTAATTATAAACCTTCCAGTGATCCGCCAGCTTAATCGTTTCATGATATTTATGGTTCATGAAGTAAGGTTTATCGGGTTTCGACGCATTCCATTTACTTTAAAACTCAGCGGATTGATTAAAAAACTATATGCGCGAAGCCTGAGAAGAAATCTTGAAAAATACATTGATGACGACAATTTACGCCAGTTCTTGATGCCTGATTACGAATTGGGGTGCAGGCGCGTGATCCCGACAAATTCTTACCTTCCGGCACTTTCCAGAGACAATGTTGATGTTGATATCAGCGGGATTGAGACGATTACCCCGACAGGAATTCGCACAAAAGAAGGGAAAGATATTCCATTGGACATCATCGTTTATGCAACGGGATTCTTTGCGTATTCAAATGCGAAAAAGATGCTTCCGTTTGAAGTCTATGGAATTGGAGGCAGAAACCTGAACGCTGAATGGGAAATAGAGGCGGTTTCCTATAAGGGCATCACGGTTTCAGGCTTCCCGAATTATTTTAAAATAAACGGCCCCAACACCGGCACCGGGCACAGTTCGCAATTATGTTATATGGAGGCGATGGCTAAGTATACGGTTCAAGCTATTTGTGCGGTAAATCGGGATAAAACTATTAAAGCCATTGATGTGAAACCTGAAGTTCAAAAGGACTATGTTGCTGAAGTGAGAAAAAACCTTAAAAAAACCGTTTGGCAATCCAGCCAAACTAAGTCTTTTTACAGAAGAAACATGACGGGTGACGTGACCAGTCTGTCGCCTGAATCGGTGGTTTATTTTATCTTTTCACGTAAATGGTTCCACTTGAAAGACTATGATTTATTAAAATAATTTCTGTAAGTATACCGTAAGCCAGATCACCTCTTATGGCCTTCAAACAATACATGAAGGTTTGTATGAGGCAGGATATGAAAATCGAGTTTTTAAATATCGACGACCCAAGGCAAGAAGCCGCGAAAGACCATATTCGCAAGGTTTACTTCGATACTTATGGTGCGCATATCACAACCTTTGCCCCAATTTTGGTAACGGTTACAAATCAGCATGGGCAGTTGGTTTGCGTTGGTGGTATTCGCACCGCATCAGATGGCTTCTTTTCCGATACCTATCTTGATACGGATTTAAATACCGCCATTTGCGCACAGGATGGCACAAACACACCAGAATCACAGGTAATGGAGGTGGTATCGGTTGCCTCAACCACGCCTTTCCCGGTTTTACCAATGTTCGACGCCATGCTTTCATGGGGCCGCGAACAAGGCATGACCTGCGGCGTATTCACCATAACAAAACCTTTACGTAAGCTTCTAAAGCGTACAGGGCTACATTTTAACGAGCTTTGCACGGCTGATATATCACGTGTCGATAACCCTGAAAGCTGGGGAACTTATTATCAATCCGAACCCGTGGTTTGTACGATCAATGAAGCTTTATACGTGCCTGACCATCTGTCCCCGCGTAACGCCCTAATACAAGCGGATGCCGTTTAATGCACCGCGTCTTTGAGGCATTAAAGCATAATGCCAGTATCCGCCCCGATGCGATTGCATTTCAGGATGATAAAACCACAATCACATGGGCACAACTTGTGGCCCGTGTGGCCGACCTCACCGCCAGGCTATCGGATGCCCCCAAGACCATCGGTATCGCCTTGGCCGGTGGGGTTGATTATGCGGTGGCTGATTTGGCCATTACCCTAAGTGGGCGGCGCCAAGTGCCGTTACCGTTTTTCTTCAGCAAAGAGCAAAATGCGCATATCCTGTTTGATGCGAAAATAGGTGCTGTTATTGCTTATGATGCAGCCATGTTTGCCGCCCTGCCGCAACTGGATGTCATTAATCCCGCACTGTCGGATAATCGCGCAGTGCCCCTACAAGAATACCAAGGTGGTGCCGAGAGGGTGATTTATACGTCAGGATCATCAGGCAAGCCCAAAGGTGTGATCATCGGGGATCGGCAACTTGATGCATCACTGAATGCATTAAAAGGCGTGGTGGCAGCAACGCCTAAAGATTGCCATCTGTCCATTTTACCGCTGCCGCAACTGCTGGAACAGATATGCGGTATTTTCCTGCCGATCTTGGCAGGGGCCAAAACCGTGTTCCGGTTTGAAGCTACAAAAGCCCTGTTCGGCGCACCCATTGAACCCTTAATTGAAGCTTTTGAGACTATAAACCCCACAACCAGCCTGCTTGCCCCCGCAGTCTTAGGGCGGTGGGTTACGTATTTGCAGGCCAACGGGCAAACGCCGCCTGATAGTTTACGGTTTGTTGCGGTTGGCGGGGCTTCATCCTCACCTGCGTTAATCCAATCGGCACAAGCCGCAGGCATTCCCGTTTGCGAAGGTTACGGGCTTTCGGAATGTTGTGCCGTGGTTGCAATGAACCGTCCCGACGACAGTGTTGCGGGCACAGTCGGGCAGGTTTTGGATGGCTTGGATGTAACAATCGAGCAGGGTGAAATTACGGTTTCGGGGCCGACCGTTATGGTGGGCTACCTAAACGGTAAAGCTGCCCCTGCACGCTGGCACACAGGCGATTTGGGGCACTTTGAAGGGGAACGTTTGGTTGTGGATGGCCGTAAAGACGCCTTGCTAGTTGCTGGTTCTGGTCGCAATATTTCACCTGAATGGGTGGAGCAGCGGGTCAATGCTGACCTACGCATTGTCAGTTCGGCCTTAAGCATACGGCGTGATGATGGGGCCTTGGTGTTGATTGTTGCCGCAGTGGCCCCCGTTACGTGCAATGACCTGATCGCGCATCTTGCAGATTTGCCCAATTATGCCCAGCCCCAAGCGGTTATATTTGTTGCCCCAACCGAGCCTGACTTTCTATTTCCGGTTGGCACACCGAACAGAAAAACCGCACAAACCATAGTGGATAGTCGCGCCGCAGAGCCGCTTGCCACCGCAGATTTATCCGAAAGGACCGCATAATGACTGCCCGTAAAACCGTATTGATAACAGGTGCGGGGTCCGGCATTGGCCGGGCCTTGGCACTGCAAGCTGCCACACTAGGCTTTGATCTGATCCTGTCGGGGCGCACCAAGTCAACCTTGGATGAAACCGCAGGTATGATTAAAAATGTTGCGATCAAAGTAATCCCCGCCGATGTTACCAGCCCCCAAGGGCGTGCCGATATTGTTTCGGCCGTTGGCGGTAAACTGGATATTTTGATCAATAACGCAGGCACATTAAGTGTAGGTAAGATTGCCGACATTACAGATGTACAGATAAATCAGATGGTAGCCACTAATTTTACCGCCCCCATGGCCCTGACCCGCGATTTGCTTCCGGCTTTGACACTGGCAAAGGGACGTATTGTTAATATCGGCTCTGTCTTTGGTGATATTGCCTATCCGTTTTTCGCCACATATTCCGCTACCAAATTCGGCCTGCGCGGCTATTCGGATGCGCTAAGGCGTGAGCTTTCGGGCAAAGGCGTTGGTGTAACATATATCGCCCCGCGCGCCACAAGTTCTGCTGTTCAGACCAAGTTTGCATCCCTGATAGAGCCGATGGATATAACACTGGACACACCCGAAGTTGTGGCCAAACAGGCATGGGCTGCAATTCTGGCTGGAAAACGTGAAAGCTTCCCCAAAGGCAAAGAGCGGTTTTTCGTGAAAATCCAACGCCTGTTTCCCTCACTTATCGACAAACCGGTCGGTGCGCAGGCGCGTGACCCAAAAGTACTGGATGCGGTAAGTTCCAAGTAAGCAACATACCATAATAAGCTATAAACATCATAAGGATACTCGAATATGAGCTATAACGTAATACGCGCAGCAGAGGTTGTCGGCAAATCCATTGATGCTGATGTCATTGCATCTGTGAATGAATATTTACAATCTGACGGCTGGGCAATTCTGCGCGGTTTTGATGTGGATATGCAAAAATTCAGCGATCTTACAAAACAGTTCTGTAAAACAATCACATTTGATCCTGCCCGTGAAAATTCAGAGGAAAACACCCAAAAGGTTGACGCGGGCCTTGGCCCAATCGGCCTGCATATTGAAAATGGCAACACACCTGTATGCCCAGACATTGTGGCCTTTTACAGCACCAAAGCTGCCTTTGAAGGGTCGCAAACAACGATTTGCGACGGCCGTAAAGTGTATGAAGCGTTTGACGCACCGTTAAAGCAACGCTGGTCACAAAAAATGACGGTAAAACGCCGCCTGCCTGAAGAACTTTGGAAGCGCTATCTGGCCAATGAACACCCCGCGATCAGCAAACCTGAAGAGGTCACGATGGATCATATCCTGCAATTCAAAGCCTCCATTCCCAATCAGGATTTCACCCTTAATGAAGACGGATCACTGGATTATGAAATTCAGGTCGCCCCAGTGCGTGCTTCATCCCTGTCAAAAGGGTTGGCTTTCGCAAATGCAATCCTTGGCCCTTCGCATAACTACGAAGCACCGACCTATACGTTGGAAGATGGCAGCAATGTTTCAAGCGGCGAAATTGAAAAGCTGCGCGAAGTTGCCGAAAGCTGCACGGTTGAAATCAACTGGCAGGACGGCGACATTGCTATTATCGACAATACCCGCGTTATGCACGGTCGGCGGGCCATCAAAGATCAGGACAGACAGCTGTTTATCGGTATGGGGCGTATATGAGTGTAGAATCTAACGTTCTTCTGTTCCTACTATTTCTTTATGTGGGCTGATAGCGAACGGTGGTTTTGTCCCGCTATGCACGCCTTCAAGCGTATGGTTTTGATGTATCTGGACTGAACGGCAGCTTTTCATGTCGCTGCGCGGCAACTCCAAATTCGGGCGAAGGTCGGGTTAGGGCCGTTAGCTGACATGGTAACTAAGGGCGGGAAGCGGACCTTCGCTGCGGGTGCGAAGCTTCAGTTCAATTAAAGAAGAAGCGGACCTTCAACACGAATATCCTGTGCGTGAGCAGCGAAAGCTGGCTATCGCATGCTATAATTTAAAAAGCGTCCCACTAGCTATTGGTCAAAAGGCAGCATTTGTTGATTTTGAACATTCACGAAAGTGCAAAATTCCGTGCGGCTCAAGGTTTTTTGAACTTACGCACCCTAAGAACCGAATGCTGGCTGAGAATTTCGTAACCAAGCTCGGTTGCCAAACGTGATCTAAGGGCAACCAACTCTTTAGATGCCAGTTCCAGCACTTCACCACTGTCAACATCGACCAAATGATCATGCTCGGTTTCTGGTGTCATCTCAAATCGAGCAGGACCATCGTCGACCGCAAGGCGTTGAACGATACCGGCATCTGCCAGCGTAGCCAGCGCACGATAGACAGTCGCAAAAGACACACTGTTATCCACCAATTTAGCACGTGCGTACACGCCTTCAGCACTTGGATGATCATGGCTTTGGACCAGGGCCGCGATAATGGTTCGACGTTGCTGCGTAACGCGTAGGCCCGCGTCGCGCAGCATACCATCAATCTCGTCAGGCTGGGCGATCATCTTGTATTCCTACATGTTCTACAAACTTAATAGTCTGTCAGGGGTTTAATTGCAAATAGTTCTCAAAAGCACTTGACAGTTGCGACTGATTTTCATTTACACAGACTAAGTTTCACTCAAAGGAGAATTATATGCTATCTCGGTTCCTTAAAACGACAGCTATCGCGGCTATCACAGCGATCTCTGCAACTGGTGCTTTTGCAGAGGATCGCATGAAAGTTGTCACGACCTTTACGGTGCTTGCCGATATGGCTGCGAATGTAGCGGGTGACGCGGCTGACGTGGTATCCATCACCAAACCAGGCGCAGAAATTCACGGCTACGAGCCGACGCCGCAAGATATCGTGCGTGCGTATGATGCCGACCTAATCTTATGGAATGGCATGAATTTAGAACTCTGGTTTGAACAGTTCCTCACCAACATGGAAGATGTGCCGTCCGTAACGTTAACTGACGGTATCGATCCCATTTCGATTTCCTCGGGCAGCTATGAGGGTAAGCCCAATCCACATGCTTGGATGGGTTTGGATAACGCGCTGATCTACATCGACAACATCGTCGAGGCCTTTGTCACGCAGGACCCAAACAATGCGGACACTTACACGGCCAATGCCGAGGCCTATAAAGAAGAGCTTCGCGCAACCATCGAACCACTGCGCGATGCTATTGCGGAAATTCCCGCAGATCGCCGCTGGCTGGTGACATGCGAAGGTGCATTCAGCTACCTCGCTCGTGATTTTGGCTTGAAGGAATTGTATCTATGGCCAATGAACGCAGACCAGGTCGGCACGCCGCAGCAGGTGCGCGCTGTTATTGACGGCGTTCGGGATAATGACATTCCGGTAGTCTTCTGTGAAAGTACGGTCAACACGGCCCCTGCCGAACAGGTGGCGCGCGAAACCGGTGCGGCCTATGGCGGCGTACTTTATGTCGACAGCCTCAGCGAACCGGATGGCGAAGTTCCAACTTACCTTGATCTGTTGCGTGTGACATCCCGCACAGTGGCCGATGGTCTGACGTCTACAACGAACTAAAGGCGCCTGTAATTAACCTGTGGCGTTTCTGCCGCAGGTCACCTGCGTTAAACTACAACGGCAGTACCCGCCAAAGGAAACGACATGAGTGACGAAGAGACTTTAGCCGACCATCAAAATACCAAAACCAGTGTCGGCATTTCGGCACAGGATGTAACGGTAACTTATCGCAATGGTAATACCGCCCTTTGGAATGCCAGTTTTGAAGTGCCGCGCGGCACCGTAACCGCGTTGGTGGGTGTAAACGGTTCAGGTAAATCGACACTCTTCAAGGCAATCATGGGCTTCGTGCCTGCGGCGAAAGGCACCATCAAGATCCTTGGGCTGGATGTGAAAGAGGCGTTGGCCAAGAACCTTGTCGCCTACGTGCCTCAATCCGAGGAAGTCGATTGGTCGTTCCCCGTTCTGGTTGAAGACGTCGTCATGATGGGTCGCTATGGCCATATGGGCTTCCTGAGACGCTCCAAGAAAGCCGACCATGATGCGGTCGATGAGGCTCTACGCCGCGTCAACATGCAAGATTTCCGAACCCGCCAAATTGGTGAGCTGTCTGGTGGCCAACGCAAACGCGTGTTTCTTGCACGGTCGTTGGCGCAAGACGGTCAAGTTATCCTCCTGGACGAGCCATTCACCGGCGTAGACGTTAAAACGGAAGAACAAATCATCGGCCTACTGCGCGAGTTGCGCGACGAGGGCCGCGTGATGTTAGTCTCAACCCACAATCTTGGTTCGGTGCCGGAATTTTGTGATCGCACAGTGCTGGTCAAAGGGACCGTACTGGCCCACGGACCAACCGAAACCACATTCACCCGTGAAAACCTCGAAGAAGCTTTTGGTGGCGTATTGCGGCATTTCACGCTGGGTGGCGAAGCGTTGCACGATGATGAAGATGCGCGATCGGTAACGATCTTTACCGATGATGAACGCCCGCTTGTGCAATATGGTGACAAGACCCAGCGCACGAAGCGGGGTAAATAATGGAATACCTGCTTGAACCGTTCGGCTACAACTACATGGTTAACGCCATGTGGGTGTCAGCCCTTGTCGGCGGCGTTTGTGCGTTTCTGTCGTGTTACTTGATGCTGAAAGGCTGGTCTTTGATCGGTGACGCATTGTCCCATTCGGTCGTGCCAGGGGTGGCGGGAGCATACATCCTTGGTCTGCCGTTTGCCTTGGGCGCGTTCATCGCGGGTGGGCTGGCCGCTGGCGCGATGTTGTTCCTGTCTGAACGGTCGGGCCTGAAGGTCGATGTGATCATCGGCTTGATTTTTACGTCCTTCTTTGGGCTGGGCCTGTTCATCGTGTCGATCAATCCGATGTCTGTGTCGATCCAGACCATTACGATGGGCAATATCCTAGCGATCACACCCGAAGACACGCTGCAATTGGCGATCATTGGTTTTGTATCTCTAGCCGTCCTACTGGCAAAATGGAAAGACCTGATGATAACGTTTTTCGATGAAAACCACGCACGAACTATCGGATTGCGTCCCGGTCTGTTGAAAGCGATCTTCTTCATCCTGCTGTCTGGATGCGTTGTCGCCGCCATGCAAACTGTCGGTGCATTTCTTGTGATCGCCTTGGTCGTCACACCGGGTGCGACCGCCTATCTGCTCTGCGACAGGTTTCCCTGTCTGATCATCGTATCCGTCGCAATCGGGTCAATCACCAGCTTTCTTGGCGCCTACATTAGTTATTTCCTGGATGGCGCGACTGGTGGCATCATCGTAACCTTGCAAACCCTAATCTTTCTTGTCGCTTTTGTATTTGCGCCAAAATACGGACTGCTGGCTGCCAAACGTAAAGCTAAACAAGCGCTAGAACGCAGTCCGGACGATCTAGCAGCGGAGTTCAAATAATGAATATCGAAAACCTGATGCTGCCGTTCCAGTTCCCGTTCATGCAGAACGCGTTCCTGATCTCTATGATTGTATCGGTTCCAACCGCATTGCTGTCGTGCTTTTTGGTGATGAAAGGCTGGGCTCTGATGGGCGACGCGGTCAGCCACGCAGTCCTGCCGGGGATCGTTCTGGCCTATATCATCGGTATCCCCTTGATCATCGGGGCGTTCGCGGCAGGTATGACCTGCGCGTTGGCGACTGGCTATTTGTCCACCAACAGCCGTGTGAAACAGGATACTGTGATGGGGGTCGTATTTTCTGGAATGTTTGGCGTGGGCATCGTGCTTTATGTATCTGTTGAGACCAACGTGCACCTTGATCACATTCTCTTCGGCAACATGCTGGGTGTTGAGCCTCACGAGTTGTGGACAGCAGGGATCATATCGCTTGGCGTTGGGTTGATACTCGCGCTAAAATGGAAAGATTGGCTGCTACACAGCTTTGATCCGGCGCAAGCGCGTGCGTCGGGGCTTTGGGTCAACTGGTTGCATTATGGAATGCTGGCAGCACTTTCGCTGACCATAGTGGCCACGCTGTCGGCAGCGGGCCTAATCCTTGCAATCGGTTTGCTGATCGCACCGGGTGCCATTGCGTTTTTGGTCGTGCGCAAGTTTTCCACGATGCTATGGGTGTCTGTCATAGTATGTATGGCGTCGATGCTACTGGGAACTTATGCCAGCTTCTTTCTCGACAGTGCCCCTGCGCCAACGATAATTCTCATTATGACCGCATTGTTTATCGCAGCGTTCATCAGACGTCAGATCATCACGCGGCGTACCTCTATGCAGCGCGTTGAGGAGGCAGTGAACTAATATTCTGCAAAGGCAAAATGGCGAGCAATTTGTTTTCACACGGTGTGCGTCCGACACGCCAAAGGCTCGCCATCTCTGAATCGCTGTTTGAGAAGACGGGGAGTCACATCGATGAATCCGGTTTGTATGAAGAGCTGGCAACTTCGGCCACCCAAGGGTGCTGTCAGACTAATTCGAACGCGTCTCAAAAGACCGTAATTGCAAAATCCTATGAAGCACAGATTTGGAACCACTCATTCAGAGCAGCAGTACGTTTCCGTTTATAAGCATGCCTGGTTTCGAGATGTCTTTCATGATTGAAATGGTTATAAATTTGGCTGTGATAGCTAACAAATTTTTGAAGTGTTGCAATCGTTTTGAAGCGCTGCATTGCTCGTTCTCGCCGTCGGAACGGCAAATGAGAATTCTCGCATCTGTTGTTTGATCGACCACCGCATAATTGTCTGTCTGCAACGCCAATCTCACGAAAAGCAGCGCCATAGGATGGTAACTTATCTGTTGTAATAATCCTTGGTGATCCGTGCTTCCTCATTGCTTTTATGATGAATTTCTTCGCTGCAGCCTTGTTTCGCCTTTTGGTGACAAAGCATTCAAGCACCTCACCTTCATGATCAACAGCACGCCACAAGTAGAAACGTTCGCCATTGATCTTGACGAAAACTTCATCCAAATGCCATTGCCAGTTTGAGTGGTGACCCACCCTCTTCTTCCGGATTTTTGCAGCAAATATCTTCCCAAATCTGTCGACCCAGAACCGCACTGTTTCGTGACAAATATCAATTCCCGATGCCCGTAGGGTTTTGCTTTGCAAAAGCCCGAAAGGGGCGCTCATGTAGGATATCTTCAACTTGGCGGAAGCTAAGTGGGTATCGCACGTAATACATCACCGCCAAGCGGATAATTTCAGGGGAAGTTTTGAAGTATTTAAAGATGTTTTTGGCTGGCATTTGTGAAATTTACGTCCACCCCAAACTCACGTCAAGTTCCTCTGACAACACCGCAGTGATTGCTGCAACGGAAAAAATCTCACCAAACTTGCCTGCAACGGTTGATGGAAGTATTTTGCGTGAAGAAAGCGCTGCGGGAGCGTTTCCAGGCTTCACAATCGATGGACCGTTCGGCTATGACGTTGCCATTGATCAGGTTGCCGCCAAAATAAAGGGCTTAGATAAATCTCATGTGGCTGGTGCGGCTGATTTATTGTTGTTCCCAAATATTGAGGCTGCAAATGCGGTGGCTAAATCTTGGAAGTTTCATGGTTCTGCCGAGACTGGGAGTCTTATACTTGGGGCCAAGGTGCCTATATTGTTAAATTCAAGGTCTGATGCTGCATCTCGACGCATAAATGCACTGGCGTTGGCGATGGTGGTGATGTCAAACCAACGGCGACAATAACATAGAGCGCATGAGTTTTATATCATTAATACCAGCCTATAGTATGTTGCGGTGAAGGTCTTAAGTGTAATTAGGTCGGCATTGTCAGATTAAACGAAGTTGGGCGATCTAATCCCCCCAATCTTATCACAGATTAGGCAAAGCTCGTTGTATTGCTTGGCAAATAGCCAAACACCTATATTTAAAACCAGCCCAAATCCGCAGCCCACCATAGCAAATCAGTTTAATCTGACAATGCCTCGATCTTGAATGATTGCACCTATTCGCTGACACATCATTTTATGAATGTTCGCAATTTGCTGAGCGATCAACCGCGCAGTGATCGTATATTTTTGGCGCTAAAGGCGCATCGGCCCGAAGATGAATTTAACGGCAAGGAACTGGCGTTCTTGCGCTATGCGGCCAAATTGACCGTGGATGTCGGCCAGATGATCAAATCCGACTTTGAAGCACTGAAAATCTCGGGTTGCGAGGATGGCGAGATATTGGAGGTCAACCAAGTTTGTGCCTATTTTAACTATTCAAACCGGTTGTTAAACGGGTTGGGATGCACAACGGATGGCGATCAAATTGGTTATTACAAGGGTGACAAAGTCTAAGTATTATAATGGCTTAAGACTGATTTGTCCTCCTTGAGTCGTATGCGAAGTAGACATAATTATGTCGCCTGTCTTATTAACGTTCGAAGGGCCAAAATCTGAATAGGTTTATGCAAAATGTGGGGCGCAGTTTGCCACCTCTAGTTTGTTGTATTCATCTAATGATCAGTGGCCAGGATCCGCAGTTTGCACTTCGATCTGATAGCCCTCAGGATCAAGGAA